>CEPQ01052772.1_pt1 | contig 141997 bp, 134 predicted proteins | sample 530411 | NCBI WGS metagenome assembly CEPQ01 (sample SAMEA2620039, study PRJEB7988) | marine metagenome | isolation source: saline water (ENVO:00002010), including
CTCCAGCAGATTGCCGCGCCGGTAGGCCGCTTCGGTCTTGTTGGCGACCATATGGGCGAGGGCGGCCTCAGCAACGTCGCTGGGGTGGTTCGTCTCTTCGCTCACCCAATCGCGGAACGATGAGCGGAACCCGTGAGGAGTGTAGGGCTGGCCCATTTCCTTCATCAGCATCGACAAGGTCATATCCGACAGAGGCTTGTTGCTGCGAATGCCGGGAAAGACGTACGGGCAGTCGCGCAATCGCAGCTGAGCGCAGCGACGCAGGATACGGAGCGGACGGCTAGTCAAAGGTACGACATGTTCGCGAAATGCCTTCATACGCTCCTTAGGGAGCGTCCAGAGGCCACTTTCCAAGTCAACCTCATCCCAGGTCATGCCGCGCACCTCACCCGATCTGGCGGCGGTGAAAATGGCAAATTCGAGGGCAAGGCGGCTGAACGATTCCCGCGCCCGCAGCTTCTGGATGAACTTAGGCACTTTCTCGTAAGGCATGGCCGGGAAATGACCGTCGCGGCGAGGCTGACGGGGCAGGCCCTTCGAGATGGCGCGCATCGGCGCTTCATTCTCACGGTAGCCAGATGAGTACGCCCAGTCGAGCACCATCCCGATCCGCTGTCGCACCCGCCGCGCTGTCTCAGGCTTAGTCAGCCAGATTTCGAGCAGGACATCGCGGATCATTGGCCCACTGATTCGATCGACCCTGATCTTGCCCAGCTGCGGGAAGGCGTACATTTCCATGGTGCGCATCCACTGGCTGTGGTGCTTTCCGTTGCGCCAGGTCTTCGAGTGGATATCGAACACCTTCTGTGCTGCATCCTTGAAGGTCGGCACCGCTTCGCGCTTGTGCCTTTCGAACTGCGGATCGAGGCCCATCTCTAGCTGGCTGCGAATTTCGCTTGCCCGCTCGCGCGCTTCGGCAAGGCTCACCTTTTTGCAGCTGCCCAGGCCGAAATCGCGGCGGTGGCCAAGTTTCTGCGTCCGGCAGACCCAGCTGCTACTGCCTCCCGGCCTGTCATAGCGAAAAAGACCGTCACCGAAGCTCACCCGGCGGGCGGTCGGTGCCTTGGCTTTCGGATCGGAATTCGAAGGCGTTTCCATAGAGGTGATCATGATCATCTGTCCCACATTTGCAAAAATGTCGGCTTGGACGACGTGGGACACACAGGGACCCGAATCACCTCGCTAACCCGCAGGAAAGCTGGAGGTCTCGAAGCGATCAGGGATGCAGTGGGAATCGAATGTGGCGGAGCGGGAGGGATTCGAACCCTCGATACGCTTTTGACGTATACTCACTTTCCAGGCGAGCGCCTTCGACCACTCGGCCACCGCTCCGCATGTCCTGGAAGGCGACCCCCTATATCCAAGCGGTGCACCGCGCAAGCGGTGTTTGCACGGGAGAGGCGCGCTCAGGAGACGACGTGATAGGTCAGCACGAGGCCAGAAATGCTGACCTGTTCGGGCCGGGTCTCGACATGCTTCAGCGTCAGCGTCGCGCGGGCGCCCTCGGTCAGGAGGATCTCGCTGCGTTGCGCCACATCCTCGCCCAGCTTGCACGTCAGGTTCATCTCGTCGCCGAAGACATCCTCGTCGTCGATGTTGAGCACCTGCCCATAGCCGATGCCGATCGACGCATAGAGCTTGCGTTCCTCGGGCAGCACCATGTTGGCGGCGTTCAGCTGGCGCATGATGCCGCGGGCGGCGCGGACGGCATCGTCGGTATCATCGAACAGGCAATAGAGATTGTCGGCCTCGGCCTTGATCAGCAGCCCGCCATGATCCTCGATCTCGGGCAGCGCGAGCCGCTTCATCTGATGAACCATCAGCAGAAAGGCCGCGACGCCGTGCCGCTGGGTGGTGCGCGAAAAGCCGCTCATGTCGAGCACCATCACCGCGCGGGTCTCGCCGAACACCTGGTGGATGCGTTCGGCGATCGATGGCAGGTTTTCGGGCTGTTCGATCATCTCGTCGAGCAACCGGTCGAGCGTGGTGCGGCTGTTGCGCAGTGCCAGCGGCGTGTCGTCGTCCTCGTCCGGCGGCAATGTCATGCGAGTCTCCCTCCCGACCCGCACGCGAGACTGCACGTGAGGCCAAGGTTTCGCAAGCCTTTGCGCCGTGTTAGCGTCGTCCCATGACAGCCAACCGATTCCGCTCCGCTGCGCTGCGCACTGCCGCTGCACTGTTGCCCCTGAGCCTGATCGCCGCGAGCGATCCGCCGCCCGCCAGTCCTGGGCCGGGCGATATCATTGCTGCCGCGCCGCCCTCGGCTTGGGCGAAGATCGCGCCCGAAGACCTGCTGGTGATGGAGCTTGCGCCCGATGCGAAGGGCAAATCGCGCCGCGTGGTGATCCAGCTTATGCCTGCGCCATTCAGCACCGGCTGGGTGGGCAATATCCGCAAGCTGGCAGCCGCGCACTGGTGGGACGACACCGCGATCGTGCGCGTGCAGGACAATTATGTCGTGCAATGGGGCGATCCCGATGCCGAGGACGAGGCCAAGGCCAAGCCGCTGCCTGCGGGTATCGCGAAAGTGCCGGAGAGCGGCTATGTGGTCGATCGGAAGGGCCTGAATATCGCTTCCGGCAACAGCGGCGCTGAGCCTTGGACGGCTCCTGACGCCTATGCCAAGGCGCTGGGTTTCTTGGATGGCTGGCCGGTTGCCAGCAATGACGAGAGCGTCTGGCCGGTGCATTGCTATGGCATGGTCGGCGTCGGCCGCAACCTCTCGCCCGATACCGGGTCGGGCGCAGAGCTTTACACCGTGATCGGCCATGCGCCGCGGCATCTGGATCGCAATATCGCTTTGGTCGGGCGCGTGGTCGAGGGGATCGAGCATCTCTCCAGCCTGCCGCGCGGCACCGGTGCCCTGGGCTTCTATGAAAGCCCCGAAGAACGCACCGTCATCGGCTCGGTGCGGCTGGCGACCGAACTGCCCGAGGCGGAGCGCCCGAAGCTCGAATATCTGGAAAGCACCAGCGAGTCGTTTGTCGCTTATGCGCGGGCACGGGCGAACCGGAAGGATGCGTTCTTCAATATCCCCGCTGGCGGGGCGGATATTTGCAACATTCCGGTTCCGATTCGGAAAATTGCGCAATAATGTAATAAAGTAACAAAACTGATCGCGCAGCGCGGGAGGTCGGAGTAAGGGCGGGACAAACAATAGCAGCAGGAGAAGAAGTCATGCGCGTTGGCACCGTCAAGGAAATCAAGAACCACGAATATCGCGTCGGCATGACGCCCGAAAGCGCCCGCGAGCTGGTGCAGCACGGGCACGAGGTATGGGTGCAATCGGGCGCGGGCCTGGGCATCGGTGCCAAGGACAGCGATTATCAGCGCGCGGGCGCAAAGCTGATCGAGACCGCCGCCGAAATCTTTGCCGAATGCGAGATGGTGGTGAAGGTCAAGGAGCCGCAGTCGATCGAGCGCGCGATGCTGCGCGAAGGACAGATCCTGTTCACCTATCTGCACCTCGCGCCCGATCCGGAGCAGACCAAGGATCTGGTCGAGTCCAAGGCGACCTGCATCGCCTATGAGACGGTCACCGATGCGAGCGGCGGCCTGCCGCTGCTCAAGCCGATGAGCCAGGTCGCAGGGCGCATGGCGATCCAGGCGGGCGCGACCGCGCTCGAAAAGGCGCATGGCGGACGCGGCATCCTGCTCGGCGGGGTGCCGGGCGTGCTGCCCGGCAATGTCTGCGTGATCGGCGGCGGCGTGGTCGGCTTCAACGCCGCACAGATGGCGGCAGGGCTGGGCGCGGACGTGACGATCCTCGACCGCAATCCCGAAGTGCTCGAGCGGCTGGGCTATTATTTCGAGGCGCGCGCCAAGACGCGCTTTGCCAATGTGTCCAACGTCGCCGACAGCGTTGCCAATGCCGATCTGGTCATCGGCGCGGTGCTGATCCCCGGTGCGGCGGCGCCCAAGCTCGTTACGCGCGAGATGCTGGGCACGATGAAGCCCGGCGCGGTGCTGGTCGATGTCGCGATCGACCAGGGCGGCTGTTTCGAGACCAGCCATGCCACCACCCATGCCGACCCGACCTATGTCGTCGACGGCATCGTGCATTATTGCGTCGCCAACATGCCCGGCGCGGTGGCGCGCACCAGCACCTATGCGCTGAACAACGTCACGCTGCCGCACATGCTGCGCATGGCGGACAAGGGCTGGAAGGACGCGCTGCGCAGCGATCCGCACCTTGCTGCCGGTCTCAATGTCTGGAACGGGCGGGTGACCTACAAGGCAGTGGCGGATGACCTGGGTTATGCCTATTGTCCGCTCGAAGAGGCGCTCGCCTGAAGCGCCCGAAAGCGCCAAGGAGAGCTGCCGATGATCGCCGACCACCAGAAGCCTGTCGATTCCCCGTTCGGCCGCCACAGCGAACCGCATGAGGTGCTGGCGGGCATCGACCTCAAGGGCAAGACGGTCATCGTCACCGGCGGTTATTCGGGCATAGGGCTGGAAACGGTGCGCGCGCTGGCGGCGGCGGGGGCATCGGTTACCGTGCCGGCGCGCGATACCGAAAAGGCCAATGCCGCGCTGGCAGGGATGCCGGGCGATATCCGCATAGCGCTGATGGACCTTGCCGATATCGCTTCGGTCAAGCGGTTCGCGCTGGGCTTTGCCTCCGACAACACCGCGCTCGATCTGCTGATCAACAATGCCGGCGTCATGGCCTGTCCGGAAATGCGCGTTGGGCCGGGCTGGGAGCTGCAGTTCGGCACCAACCATATGGGCCATTTCGCGCTGGCGACGACGCTGCTGCCGCTGCTTCAGCGCACCGAAAGGCCGCGCGTAGTGGCCTTGTCTTCCACCGGGCACAAACTGTCCGCCATCCGCTGGGACGACCCCAACTGGACCGATGGCAGCTATGACAAGTGGAAGGCCTATGGCCAGTCCAAGACCGCCAACAGCCTGTTCGCACTGGGCATCAACGCCCGGTTGAAGGACAGCGGCGGGCAGGCCTTTGCGGTGCATCCCGGCGGCATTTTCACGCCTCTCCAGCGCCATCTGCCGACCGAAGAGATGATCGTGCTTGGCTGGCTCAACGAACAGGGTGAGATTTCCGACGGCGCCCGCGCCATGTTCAAGACACCGACCCAGGGCTGCACCACCACGCTCTGGGCGGCGACCAGCCCGCTGCTCGAAGGCATGGGCGGCGTCTATTGCGAGGATTGCAACATCGCTGCACTCTCGGGCGAGCAGCCGGTGCGCTATCGCGATGTCGAGCCGCACGCGGTCGATCAGGACAGCGCCGAACGGCTGTGGGAAATGAGCGAGACGCTGCTAGCACAGGCCTGAGCGCGGGGGCGCCAGCCGCTCTCAGCCACGCCGTCGCGGGCGCGGTCTATCGGGAACGGGCGCAGCCTGTGGCAGCCAGAGGCTTCCAATGCCATCTCGCTGGCGCTTGATACCGGAAACGCAGCAGTCGCTTTCCGAAGGTTCGGGCACGGCCTCTTTCAGGAAGCATTCGCCATGTTCGGTCCGGCCGGGGATGACATAGGTCCATGCCCGGCATTGGCGCTCATCGTCGCACGCCGCCTTGCAGCTTTTCCAGTCCATGCCCGGCCGGTCGTAGATGATTTCGCGCAGGTCGCTGCCGAACAAATCCGTGTTGAACATCGGCGGGGCGTCAGCGGGTGGGCGCATGACGCTCTGGCCGGGGGTGCCGGCGGGCCTGCCGCTGCCCGGCGTCTGAGCAGAAGGGCCCAGATAGCGCACCGAGCTGATCGAGCCGCCATCCTCTCCGAGCGTCTGCACCTCGCCCGACACCTCGCGGCAGCGCGTGCGGAAGCCCGCATCCATACATACCAGCCAAAGCCCCTCTGCCTTGAGCGAGAAGGCATAATCGTTCGCGGTTCCATCAAAGCCTTCGCGGGCCGGCATGTCCTGCAGGTTGGCGACATCGCTGCGCACCGTGACGGCGGCTCCATCAAGACCTTCGCCGTTGAACAGGGTCAGGCTCGGAGTTCCCTGGGCTGCGAGGCTTGAGCCGAGCAGACAGACGGCGAGGGCAATAGGCGCAAGCGCGCGGCGTGCAAAGGGTGGTAGCATCATCGTCTCCTGGCTGCAGGGTGCGCGACCTGCCAACTCTGACAGAACTGCATGCGGTTGCAATGCCGGTCGTCACACCGACACAGCTCTAGCGAAATTCTGCAAAGGCGATCACGCGGCGGAAGCCAGCGCGGCAATGCGGCTGGCCGTCGATAACCTGCGCCTCGTGCCACATATCGCCCGAATGATAGCCCCAGCGCGCCAGACGCTGCATGGGGCGATCGGTCATCCGGCGGCCGAGCCATTGCGCGAGAACGGGCTTGAGCGCGGCGCGGGCTCGGGCCGGCGAACGGCAATCGCGTGCGCCCTGCCAGCTATCGACATTGCGGGCGAGATCGGCCTGCACGCGCTGGACACTACCGTTCAAGGATTTATCTCTGGGCGAGGCGAATTCCAGCCGCTGCGCGCGCGCGGTCTCGCGCGGCACCATGAGTGCGAGCGCCGCCACCGCCAGAATCAGCAGCAGGACCAGCCAGGTTCGCGCCATGGATTGCTCCACAAGGGATCATCGGTGGCCTGATCGCCGATGCTCGGGCACGAAGGTTGGCCAGCAGCCGTTTTGGGTCGACGAATTACCCCGCACACCGTCGATCAGACCGCAACCAGTCTAGGCGCGATGATGCAGATTGAGTCTGTGGCATATTGTCGCAAATGACGGGAAATCGCGGATGTATCGTCTGGCGCGGCGTTACATCAGGACAGATCGACCCGGGGTGTCGCGATGACCACCTTGCGCAGCAGCCGCTGCACTTCGGCATCGCCGCGCCACTTTTCCGCGATGCGCTTGTTCAGCGTTGCCGAATACCAGCGCTCGCCCAGCGTCGCGGCCTGCTTGAGCAGGATGACCAGGGTTGCGCGGTCGCCCATGCACGAGGCGTGGAAGGCGGGCGTCATGCGGGTCTTGCGCTCGCCCTCGGCAAATTCGCGCCGCGCTTCGGCAACCAGCACCAGATGCGCCGTGGCCGGATTGCGCTCGATGGCCGTATCGAGCTGGGTGGACAGGCGCTTCATCTCCGGTACCCCGCGCAGCGCCGCCAGCGCCCGATACTCACGCGCATAGGCCTTGATGTCGCCGCGCGAGATATGCGCCCAGGCCAGGCAGTTGCGGATGGTGGCGTCCGCCGGATATTGCGACTTCAGCTGTTCCAGCTCCATCACCGCGCGCCGGTCACGTCCCGCTTGCCAGTGCGCACAGGCGCGCTCGACCGCGATGGCGGGGGTTCCGGGCAGCAGCAGCTGCGCGGTATCATATTCGCGCTGCGCGGCGGCATCCTGACCGAGATCGGAAAGGACATTGGCGTACCAGAAATGGGTGAGGCCATCGCGCGGGTCGAGTGCGAGCGCACGACGGAAGGAATCGACCGATCGTTGCGCATCGTAGCTCCACCAATACTGAATGAAACCGTTGGCGCGATGCGCCGCCGCGAGCTGGTTGTCGAGCGCGAGCGCCTGTTTGACCGCAGACTTGGCGGCGCTGTACGCTCGGCTTTCGGTCGCCGCGCCATATTCGCGATAGATCAGCCAGGCTTCGGCCAGCCCGGCATAGGCGGGCGCGAAATCCTTGTCTGCGGCGATCACCTTCTCGTACAGCGCGATCGCACGGCGCAAATCCTCCGGCGTGCGCCGTGCCCATAAATCGCGCGCGGCGACATAATCGTCGGTTACGGTCTTGTTATGCGGCAGGGCTGCGGCCCGCTCGATCGGGGACGGACCCGGCGCGAGCATGTCGGTCAGCATGACTGTTGCGACGACCAGCGCGCCGATGGCGATGACCACGCTCGCGCCGACGAAAAGGCGTTTTCCTTTCCGCGGTAACGGGGACGGGGCGGCACTCGACGGCGTGCCTTCCTGGAGCCGCGGATCGGCTTCGGCCGAGACTGGAAGCGGTGGTGGCAGAGCGCCTGGGCTTTCCAGATCGCGCTGCTCTGCCTGCCCGGCCCATGCGGCCAGCTCATGCTCATAGGCAAAGACGGACCCCTGTTTGCCGCCAGGAAGCCGGTGCACGGGAAGATCGCGCTCGCGCGCCCAGCGCATCACGGTCGTGCGGTCACGGCGGAAATAGCCCGCAATCGCCTTCCAGCCATCCAGCCTGCGCTCAGATTGATCTGGATGGCTCAAGAATATTGCCTGTCAATTGCCACGACACCCGTCAGTCGGTGCGGTGCAACCCAATTACCCCCGCGCCGAGGCAAACCCTATCGGTTCGTCGCGACGCCTGTCCAGACATTATGTTATAAATCAGACATATCGCTGCGCTATTTTGTATCTTGGGCGCGCGCTCCCGCGATATGGATGGCAGGAATGCTGGCTGATCGCGAGGGTCGTCAACGACCGCCGCGCACAAAGGGGGCAGTCTGCCCAAGCTTCCGGGGAGCGGAGGGCGGCGGCAGCTGGCCAGCCGTCACGTGGCAGAATCGATTACGGCCCTCTACAGCTCGCGGGCTGCGACGCTTGGGTAGGTGCACCGAATGTCTTGAAGGAATGGTAGCGGAGGAGGGATTCACACGAAAAACATAAGATACTGATTTATAACAACGTTCTTGATCGTCGTGCCGATAATTCCGCTCAATCCACCCCCAATTTTACCCCTTCGCGACAGGCCGTGCCGAAATATCGACAGGCCGACATGCGCGATCCCTGCTACGCCCGAGAACGCGGCTGTTTACAGTGTGATCGCAGAAAGGACCGCAGACTATCGACAAACACCACGGTTGCACGGCCGACCTTGGCTGCCTCGATGTCGCCGGAAGCGATGAGCTGGTAGATCTTGGATTTGCTGAGCCCCGTCATCCGTACTGCGTCGGGAATGCGAACGCTTATCGGCCCAATCGGGGGCGCGTCGTCGCCATTCGTTGCAGGCTGCCGGGCCGACATCGGACTATTTCTTACGTGCCCGGCTGAACGAGCGGTCGCTCGCCAGGAAGCCGCTAAGCATGAATGGAATGAGGTCCGGTACGGACTCGCGTCGGCCGTAGGCCGCCTCATAGGCCTCGGCGTAGTCGTTCAGCGCTTCGATGAGATCCGGCATGACGTTGATCGTGATCTTAGCCGGCGTCCGATCGGGCAGCCTTGGCAGCTTCAAATCAGCCATGACGGCCTCCCCAGGGTCCGGGCAATATGATGTCTTTGTGCACGACCACCCGTAGCGGCCAGCCGGGACGCACGCGCAAGGTCGGCTGGATATTGAGATTGCGCGTGACGAGCTGATCGCCGGCGCGCGCGCCGCTCTGCTGCGCTGACTCGCGGATCGCCCGGACAAGGTCGCTTTCGGTGCTGCCGAAGCTCAATTCAGTGCCGACGCCCAGCAGTGTCGACAGGGCGACGCCCTTCAGAAGTTGCCAAGTATGCCGGTCGATCCGGTCGGACAGACCCGCATAGCCCTGCGTATCGGTCGCCGGCACATTGTCGATACGAATCGACGAGCCGTCGGGCAGGATAATCCGCTGCCAGACGACCAGCGCACGGCTCTGCCCAAACGCTACAACGCTGTCGTAGCTGCCGATCAGCCGCGATCCTTGCGGAATGAGCAGACCGCGCCCGGTCACACTGTCATAGACGTTCTCCGTGATCTGCGCGGTGACGAGCCCGGGAAGATCCGAGTTGAGCCCGGTTATGAGGCTCGCGGCAATGATGCTGCCGGCCTGCAAGGTCCAAGGCGATACGGACTGCGCCAGCGCGTGCGGATTGATGTCGTCGTCGCGATTGGCGTGGCCGACCAATTCGTTCTTGCGCCCCTGGGCGTTAGGATCTCGGTCAGGGTCGAGGAGCGGCTTGGCAGTCTCGGCCGATGCTGGCGGAACACTTGCATCGGTAGTCACCGGTGCAGGGGCGGCGGCGCGACCGCCGCCCGCCAATTGCAGCATGACGCCAGACTCGCGTGCGGCCTTCTGCTCAGCGGCGATGCGCTGGCGCTCGGCTTCGGCTTCCTGCGCGGCCCGGCTCACCGCATCGGCAGCGGGGTCAGGGGGAACCATCCCGCCAAGCTGCCGCTGGCGCTCGAGGATCGGCCGCCCGAGATCACCGGGAAGCGGTAGCCCGAGCTTCGGCACGTCGCCATAGCTCGTCGGCGCGCCCGCGAGCGCATCAGGCGGCGCCTTCGCGCCAACCAGCTTTTCATCGCTTCGTGCGATCAGGCTCAGGGTCGCGGGCTTGAGCGCCAGCCAGGCGACGCCGATGATCGCGGTCGAGCCGGCGGCAGCGATGGCGACGATCGCACCGCGGCGAAAACGGGTGACGCGGCCCGGCGCCGCGCGCAGAACGAGCGTTTCGGGGTCGGCTTTGGGCGCCGCGATCGGCGCGGAAGAAGCGGTTGGATCGGTCACGCGCCCCTCCCGGCCTTGCGCTGCCGGCTCTTCGGCTGGGCGGCGGTGATACGGACAATCTGCTGTTTCTTGCCGCCAAGGCGCAGCTCGGCGACACCGAACAGGCGGTCGACCACATAATAGCGGCCGGCGACGCGATAGTTGACGAGCTGGGCCTCGCCATCCTCGCCAATCACGAACAGCGGGGGCGCCTCACCCACGGCGATCGCAGGCGAGAACTCGATGTAGGTCTGCCGCCCATCGTCGAACGCGCGCAGCGGCCGCCAGGCCGGCTTGTCGCCCGAGATCGCATAGTTGAAGTTGAGGCTTTCGACCGAGAGGCCCGACGCGATCGGCGTCGCCGCCACGGCTGCATCGCGCTGACGCCGGAGCGCGATCAGCTCGTCATGTGGATAGGTCCAGGAGATCGCCGCCATCGCGGTCGCGGGCGTGCTTTCGAGCTGGAGATGGTAGGTCCGGCGATCGGTAGCAATGACAAGGTTTGTGCGTAGGCCCGCCGAAAACGGCTTGACGAGGATGTGCACGCGCTTGCTTTCGCCGATGCCGCTGGTGGTATCGCCGACAGTCCAGCGCACGGTGTCGCCGGCGGCGACGGACACAATCGTTTCGCCCGGCTGCAAGGCAATGTCGGTGATGCGCTCGGGCGCGGCATAGAGCCGGTAGAGCACGCCTTCCGCCCAGGGATAGACCTGGACGGCATATATATATCCCGCGCTCGACGGCTCGCGCAGTGCCGCCCGGTTGGCGGCAGTGACGCGCGCGGTGGGTGACGCGGGTTCGCGGCTCTGCGCAGCGACGCCCATGGCAAGCGCCATCGCGCTCGCCGCCAGGATGAGGGCACGGATCATTGGTCGGTCCTTTCGGGGGATGGTGCGGCTGCGGGTTGAGCAAGGGTCGGATCGAGCGGCGAGCCCAGCGGAATGTCGGTGGGCGGCGCGACCGGGAGTGATTGTGCGGGATCGGGCACGGCCGATGGTTGCGGCGAAGGCGGCCGGTCCTGAGGCGTTTCCAGTTCGCGGCTCCAGTCGATCGCGTCAACATAGAGACCGAGCGGGTTTTTTCGGAGCACATCGGCCAAGCGCGGCGGCTTGATCTTCACCGTGAGCATCGCCGTCCAGCGTGACGTGCTGGCGAGGCTTCCCCGCTCATATTGCTGCTCGGTCCATTTGACCTGGAAGCTCGTATCCGACGCGCGGACGACGCTCGTCACCTGCACCGAAACCGTCTTGCGCCCGACATCGGCGAACGGATTGGAGGTGCGGGCATATTCGCCGAGGAACAGTGACGCACGTTCGGTCGCGAAATCATAGGCTGATAGCCAGTTTTCACGCATCAATACCGGATCGAGCGAGCGCGCTCGAACGCCGGTGATGAACCGGCCGAGGAACCATGCGATCTGCGGATCGGTCGGCCGATAGTCCTTGGCGGCAGGCGCGACGGCCTGTGCTTGCCCGAGTGCATCGACCTCGACCACATAGGGCACGACGCGGCTTTGCATCGATTGCCAGACCAGCGCGCCCGACAGACCAGTGGTCAGGAACAGGCCGCCGAAGGCCATCAGCCGCCAGTTCTTCGCCTGTGCGCGAGCCGAGCCGATACGCTCATCCCAAAGCTGGCCCGCTCGTTGGTAGGGTGTCTCGGGTTCGGGCGTTCGCCCATAGCGCTGCAATGCGCGTCGAAATTTCATCGCTCAGTCCCTTTCCTTGATGTCTGGAGTGGCGCCAGCGCCGCCGCGGTCGCCGCCCTGGATTGCGTGGATCGCCATCTGGCGGCGGTGGCGAGCATTCTGGCTGGCATGAAGCTTCTGCGCCCAGGCGGGTGTTCCTTCAGCTGCGCCTATCGGCGCGGCTGCGGGGGCGGCGCCGCCGGCACGGGTGCTTCCTGCTTCCCATGCGGCGCGCTGCCCACGATCGGCGGCAGCGCTAACGCCGAGACCGCCGCTCATCCGGTTGGCAGCCGCGCCGCGCATGGCGGTCGCAACGCCGCCGAGGCCCGCGCCGACGCTGGTCGAGCCCGAGGTTTCCTGCCCGAGCTTGTAGGCAGTGGATGCGGCAGACCCCATCGATGTACCGGCGCGGATCGCGCCGAGACCGGCCCCCGCGAGACCGCGTGCCGCGCCGACGGCGCCAGCGCCTGCCATCGCAAGACCTCCGCCGGCAAGCACGGTAGTGGCGATCACCGATCCGGCGCCGAGCTGCGGCGCGCCGGCGACGAGGCCGGATGCGATTCCCGGGCCGAAGATGGAGAGGCCAAAGATCGCGAGGCTCGCGAGCATCAGCGACACGGCCTGTTCGATCGACACCTCGTCGCCGGTGATCGCACTGGTGAAGTCGGCGAAATAGTTAGAGCCGATGCCGACGATGACCGCGAGCACCATGACCTTGATGCCCGAACTGACGACGTTCCCGAGCACCCGTTCGGCGAGGAACGACGTGCGGTTCCACAGCGCAAAGGGCACGAGCACGAAGCCGGCGAGCGAAGTAAGCTTGAATTCGAGGATTGTGATGAAAAGCTGGATCGCGAGGATGAAAAAGGCGGCGATGACGACGACCCAGGCGATCACCAGCACGGCGATCTCGATGAAATTGTCGAAGAAGGCGATCGGGCCAACCAACTCCTTCGCCTGCTCGAGGAGCGGCCATGCTGCCTCGAAGCCGGTCCCGGCCAGCTTGCCGGGTCGCAATAAATCGTCAGCCGTAATCGCGCTGCCCCCTGCGGTGAGGCCGAGGCCGGCGAAGCTGCGAAAGATGATATCGGACAGTGTCGAGAAGCTGTTGAGGATCAGGGCGAAGACGCCGACATAGAGGATCTTTTTGAGGAACTTGGCGATGACGTCGTCTTCGCCGCCGAGCGCCCAGAACAGCCCGGCGAGCGTGATGTCGATGCCGATCAGGATCGTGGTCAGGAAACCGACGTCACCGCCCAACAGGCCGAACCCGCTGTCGATGTAGGAGGCGAAGGCCTCCATGAACTGATCGATGACATTCAGGTCATCCATATGGGCGGGTTCCTGCTTGAAGTTGAAAGGTGTCGCGGGGACCGGCGGCCATGAGAGGGGCAAGCCCTACGGCCCCCGCGACGAGACAGGTTCGGACCCGGGGGGAGCTGGGGGCGCGGTCCTCGCCTGCCTCAGCTCATTGGCGTGGCGTGTAAGCCTTGCCGTCGCCGAGGAAGCGGCGCGTCGACTCGCGTGCCTCGCGCGCGATCTGGCCCCGCTGCGCCTGCTCGACCGATTCCGCCCGGAACTGCGCCGCCATCATTTGCTGAAGCTGGAGCTGCTGCTTGGCGGTGAGCGCGAGAAGCTGGTTCGTGGCCTGCTGCGCCTGAAGCGAGCCTTCCGCGCCCTGGCTGCGCGCGACGATGTCGGCGAGCGCCTGCGTGTCGCTCCGTACGTTGTCGACGATGCGGTTCTGGACCCCCATCGTCTGGCGAAACGCGGACATCGCGGTATCGAGTTGATCGCGTGCGCGAGCCACACGCTGATCGCGGCGGAACACCTGATCGAACTCCTGCGGGTAGAGCTGGCGGAAGCGCTCGTCGAGCTGATCGATGCGGAAGTCGACGCCCTGCGCCTGGCCCATGAGCTGGTCGATCTGCTGGAGGCGCTGGCGAAGCTCCTGAAGTTGCGGGAAATCGATCCGGGACAGGTTCTTGCCCTGGTTGATCAGCATCTGCGCTTCGTTCTGGAGACTCTGGATCTGGTTGTTGATCTGGGCAAGCGTGCGCGCGGCGGTGAGCAGGTTTTGCGAATAGTTCGATGGATCGAACACACTGAGCTGGGCCGCGACGGGCGTCGAGGTCAACGCGATGCCGATACCGAGCGAGCCGACGGCGCCGAGCGCGAGAGCGGAGAGGCACGCATATTTGCGGATAGGGATACGGGGCACGGGAAATTACTCCTTGTCTTCTGGGGGGCGGGCGGCAGGGTGACGCCCAAGCAGGTCGGCCGCCCAATCGAGGCCGGCTTGGGAGAGAAAGGTCGCGGCGAAGTCGGCCTGGCCCTTTTCGGCCAGCACCGCGTCTATGCGCTTCTGGCTGTCGGGATCGGACGCGCCGCACAACGCCAGCGCGATCGGGCCTAGCCCAAGCTCGAACAGCCGGTTGCCGCGCGCTGATTGCAGATAATATTGCCGCTTGGGCGTCGCGCGGCTGACCAGTTCGATCTGGCGCGCGTTGAGACCGAAGCGGACGTAGACCGTCTGGCCCTGCGGCTCGATCGCCCGATCATTGGGCAGCAAGATGCGCTGCGGACAGCTTTCGATGATGGCCGGCGCGATCGTGCTGTCGGCGATATCGGCTAGGCTCTGTGTCGCGAACACGACGCTGACGTTCTTCTTGCGCAGCACCTTCAGCCACTCACGGATGCGCGCGGCGAACAGCGGGTGGTCGAGGAACACCCAGGCTTCATCCAGTACGAGAAGCGTCGGCCGCCCGGTGAAGCGCTCCTCGAGACGATGGAACAGGTAGGTCAGCACGGGCGCAACGACGCCCGCCTGCCCCATCAGCGCTTCAGTCTCGAAGCACTGCACGTCGGCGATCGCTAGATCGTCTTCGGCGGCGTCGAGCAGGCGGCCGAACGATCCTTCGAGCGTATAGGGCGCGAGCGCCGATCGCAGCGGTGCCGATTGCAGCAGCAGCGACAGGCCGGTGAGCGTGCGTTCCTCGATCGGGGCGGTCGCGAGATTGGTGAGCGCCGACCAGACGGCCTCCTTGATCTCGGGTGTGACCAGTACTTTCTCATGGGCGAGCAGCGCGCCGATCCATTCGGTCGCCCAGGCGCGTGCGTTGGAGCGATCGATGTGGCGCAGCGGCTGGAAGGCGATCGTTCGCCCGCCCACGTCATCGGCATGACCGCTCTCACCGCCAAGCCCGAGCGCGTGATGCGCGCCGCCCATCGCCAGCACGGCCGCGCGCGCCGAAAATCCCTTGTCGAAGACATAGACCTGGGAGTCTGGATATCGCCGGAACTGAAGCGCGAGCATTGCGAGCAGCACCGACTTTCCGGCCCCGGTGGGTCCGACGATCAGCATATGACCGACGTCGCCGACATGCGTGCTGAGACGGAACGGCGTCGAGCCGCTGGTTTCCGCATAAAGCAGCGGCGGACCGTCGAGGTGCGGATTACGCGCCGGTCCTGCCCATACCGAGGACAGCGGCATGAGATGCGCGAGATTCAGGGTGTGGACGATCGGTTGCCGGACGTTCGCATAGACATGGCCCGGCAGGCTCGACAGCCACGCCTCGACCACATTCATGCCCTCGCGGATGCAGGTGAAGCCGAGCCCGTTGACGATGCGCTCGACCGCGCGGACCTTTTCCTCGACGCGGGCGCGGTCGATATCGGCAACGGTGATCGTCGTCGTCAGATAGCCGAACGCGACATGATCGCCGCCGAGCGCCTGCAAGGCGAGGTCGGCATCGACCACCTTGTTGTCGGCATCGCTGTCGAGAAGCTGGACCGGCTGGTTGTAGATGACTTCGCGCAGCAGCGCGGTGATCGACTTGCGCTTGTTGAACCACTGCCGCCGCAGGCGAGTGAGCGCTTTGGTTGCGTCGGTCTTGTCGAGCGCAATGAAGCGCGTCACCCAGCGATAGCCAAAATCCTCATGGTTGAGTCCGTCGAGGATGCCGGGACGGCTCGCGTTCGGAAATCCGAGGATGGTGAGCGTCCGCAGATGCTCGTCGCCGAGCATCGGTTCGAGCCCGCCGGTCAGCGGCGTGTCGGCGAGCAGCCCGTCCAGATAGATGGGCGTTTCGGGCACGGCGACGACATGGCGGCGCGCGGAGATCGCACCGTGGAGAAAGGTCAGCATTTCGCTGTCGCCGAGCGCGCGCACCTCGGGCATGAAGCCTCTGAACAGGTCAAGCGCACGATCCGTCTCGGCGATGAAGCCGGCAAGCGCTTGTCGCCAGTCGCGGCCCTTCGCGTCGTCGCTGCGCTCGATCAGCGCTCGGCCCGCCGTGTCCGCCTGATCGGGCGGAGGCAGGAGGGTGAGCGTCAGATAATAGCGGCTCTCGAAATGCGCGCCCGCGCTTTCGAACGCCGCGCGCCGTTCCTCATCGACCAGCCACGACGCCGCATCGGGAAAGCTGCTGTCGGGATAACCCAGCGCTTCGCGCCGCTCGGCCTCGAAATGGAGTGCCCAGCCCGAGCCGAAGCGCTTCAGGACATTGTTCGCCCGCGCGCAGGCGGCGACAAGCTCGGCTTCGGTGGCGGATTCTAGATCGGGGCCGCGGAACCTGAGGACGCGCAAAAAGCTGCCGTCCTTGTTGAGCACCACGCCGGGCGCGACAAGCGCCGCCCATGGAAGATGATCGGCGAGCCGGTCGGCCTTCTGACGGTATTCGCGCAGATTCAGCATGACAGATGCCCCTTCTGGCGAAGGTGGCGGACAAGGACCGGGGCGAAGTCGGGATCGCGCTTGGCGGCGAACACCGCGAGAGTGTGCCCGAACGCCCACATGGCCAGCCCGGCGATCCACTGCTGGAGACCGAGTCCGAGCGCGGCCGCGATCGTACCATTGACGATCGCGATCGCTCGCGGCGCCCCGCCAAGCAGGATCGGCTCGGCAAGCGCGCGGTGCATCGGCGCCTCGAACCCCTCGATATGGCTGGCGCCATAGGAATTTGGCGCGTTCACGAGATGAGCGCCCCGCCGCCGAAGCTGAAGAAGCTGAGGAAGAAGCTCGACGCCGCAAACGCGATCGACAGGCCGAAGATGATCTGGATGAGGCGCCGGAACCCGCCTGCCGTCTCGCCGAACGCGAGCGTCAAACCGGTGACGATGATGATGATCACCGCGACGATCTTGGCGACAGGACCCTGGACCGATTCGAGGACCTGCTGAAGCGGTTCCTCCCACGGCATGCCCGAGCCGGCGGCCTGCGCGGTGGCGGCGAGCGCAAGCCCGAGGCCGATGGCGGCGCCGGTGAGGAAGATGCTCCGACGATCGGGAATACGGGCAGGAATACGGGACAAGCGCATGGTCATTCTCCTTGGGGTTCGAGGGCGTGGTCGGGAGTAAGGTCGAGGACGGCGTAGCCGCCGTCGGGATCGAGGCCGGCGACGCGCGCGATCGTGTCGACGCGGCGCGCGAGGCCGCGCCCGGCGATGAACACGATCATGTCGATGGCGTCGGCGATCAGCCGGCGCGGAACGGTGACGACGCTTTCCTGCACGAGCTGCTCGAGCCGGTAGAGCGCCGACACTGCCGAATTGGCGTGGACGGTTGCGATGCCGCCCGGATGCCCGGTGTTCCAGGCTTTGAGCATGTCGAGCGCTTCGCGCCCGCGCACCTCGCCAACGACGATGCGATCGGGGCGGAGCCGCAATGTCGAGCGGACAAGATCAGCCATCGTGACGCCGCCGGCTCCGGCAGTGCCAATCGTACGCGTGCGCAGCCCCACCACGTCGGGCGCGGCGCATTGCAACTCACGCGTGTCTTCAATGATGATGACGCGTTCGTCGAGGTGCGCCATCTCGGCGAGCAGCGCGTTGGCAAGCGTCGTCTTGCCCGAACTGGTGCCACCCGCGACCAGGATGTTCTTGCGCTCGACCACGGCCATCGACAGCAGTCGCGCCGTGTCGGCGGGCATGATGCCGTCCCGCACATAGTCGAGCAAAGTGTAGATGCGCGCCGCGGGCTTGCGGATCGAGAAGCACGGCGCGAGGCTGACCGGCGGCAGGATACCCTCGAACCGCTCGCCCGCGCCTTCGCCGTGCGGTGGCAGCTCGGCTGACACGATCGGCGCATTGCCATGAACCTCTGTCCGTGCGTGGCTGGCAACCAGGCGGATGATCCGCTCGACCTGCGCGGGCTCATATTTGGTGCCGGTATCGATCCGGCCTTCGCCGAGTCGATCAAGGCGCAACACGCCGTCCGGGTTCACCATGATCTCGATGACCACCGGATCGGCCAGCGCTGCGGCGATGGTCGGCCCCATCGCGGTGCGCAGCATCGCGCGCCGACGCCCTGCGGAATTATCGGAGCCGAAAAGCGTGTCGCTCATCGCCCACCTCCATTGTCTTTCGCGGAGGCAGCAAGCGTGCGCTGGCCGCTGGCGAGCGCTTCGCCGACGCGGGCAATGAACGCCTCGAAGCGGTCTCGGCCGATCGCACGCGCCGCTTCGTCGGCTTCGGCCAAAGGGGCCTGCACCATCAGTTCATAGCGGATGAACAGCGCCAGGCTCTCGAGCAGCACATGCCCGTCACGCTCGACACGCCCCAGCGCGAGCGACATGCGATCGAGCCGCTGGCTGAACTTGTTCTCCAGCTCGCTCGCCGCCTGCCGGTTGAGCCAGGCGGTGAGCGCGTCGGTGAGGATCGCCGATTTGGACGCGCCGGGCTGGCTCGCCAGCGCCTCGAAGCGGTGGCTCAGATCTTCGGGCAGGAAGAGCTGGTAGCGGACGCGGTTGGGTTTGATCGCGGCCATTGTCAGAAGTCCGGCAGCATGTCGGCGCTGCGACCCTGATTGATCGCGTGAGCGCGGATCAGCGTGCCGGTGGCGCCGGCGCGGTCCATCGCGTGCTTGTCGGCGATCGTGTCGGTGTCGTCGCTGTCCAGGCCGAGCAGGTCGAGCTGCTTTGGCGGCTCGGGTTTTTTGGCGGGTTCTTCGCCGAGGCCGGGGTGGCGCTGCTGTTGCAAGCCGCCGTCCTCATCCGCCTTCGCATCGTCATCGGGCTTGCCGAGCCGGGTATCGGGCGCGCGGACCAGTCCGCTCCAGTCGTTGGGGCGTGCCTGCGGCCGGTCGGGATAGTCTCCGGGCGCGGGCTGCGGCGGCGGTGCGATCCGCTCGCGGAAATTGCGGTCCTCGTAATAGCGCAGCTTCCTCGCGCGGATCGGGGCCATGCCGGAGACAAGGACAAGCTCATCCTTGGGCGGGAGCTGCATCACCTCGCCGGTGGTCAGGAGTGGCCGGGCGGTCTCCTGCCGGCTGACCATGACGTGCGCCAGCCAGGGCGCGAGCCGGTGGCCGGCATAGTTGCGCATCGCGCGCTGTTCGGTGGCGATGCCGAGCGCGTCCGAAATCCGCCGCGCCGTGCGCTCGTCGTTGGTCGCAAACGCGACGCGGACATGGCAGTTGTCGAGGATCGAGTTGTGCTCGCCATAAGCCTTCTCGATCTGGTTCAAGGACTGCGCGATCAGGAAGGCGCGCACTCCATAGCCCGCGAGAAAGGCAAGACTGGTCTCGAAGAAGTCGAGCCGCCCCAATGCCGGGAACTCGTCGAGCATCATCAGGAGCTTGTGCTTGCCCGCCCTGGCGGGATCGGCATCGAGCTTTTCGGTGAGGCGGCGGCCGATCTGGTTGAGCACCAACCGCACCAGCGGCTTGGTGCGGCTGATGTCCGATGGCGGGATGACAAGGTAGAGCGAGACCGGATGGCCGGCCTCGACGAGATCGGCGATCCGCCAGTCGCAGCGCGATGTCACCGCGGCGACGGTCGGGTCGCGATAGAGCCCGAGAAACGACATTGCGGTGGAGAGGACGCCGCTGCGCTCGTTCTCGCTCTTGTTGAGCACCTCGCGCGCCGCCGAGGCGACGACGGGATGGATCTGCGGCGCATCCTTCGTGCCGAGGTGATTGGTGGTCATCATCCGCCGGAGCGTGGCGGTGAACGGCCGCTGCGGGTCCGACAGGAATGTGGCTACCCGTGCGAGCGTCTTTTCTTCCTCCGCATAAAGGACGTGGAGGATCGCGCCGACCAGGAGCGAATGGGAGGTTTTCTCCCAGTGGTTGCGCCGTTCGAGCGCGCCTTCGGGATCGACCAGGATGTCGGCGATGTTCTGGACGTCGCGGACCTCATGCTCGCCGCGCCGGACCTCCAGCAGCGGGTTGTATTTGGCGGAAGCGGGATCGGTCGGATTGAACAGCAGGACGTGGGAGAAGCGCGCGCGCCAGCCGGCGGTGAGCTGCCAGTTCTCGCCCTTGATGTCGTGAACCACGGCGCTGCCGGTCCAGCCAAGCAGTGTCGGTATGACCAGCCCGACGCCCTTGCCCGAACGGGTTGGCGCGAACGCCATGATATGTTCGGGGCCGTCATGCCGGAGATAGCGGCCGCGCGAGCGGCCCAGGAATACGCCGGCATCACCGTAAAGGCCGGCCCGCTCGATCTCGTTCGGCCTGGCCCAGCGCGCCGAACCATAGGTGGTGACGTGACGCGACTGCCGCGCGCGCCAGAGCGAGCCTGCGATCGCCGCGCCGCAGCCGATGAAACCGCTCGCGCCGGCGAGCGCGCCGGCCTTGTCGAAAACATGCGGCGCATAGGCATCGTAGTGATACCACCAGGGGAAGAGCGCCCAGGGACGATAGACCGGCGTGCTTCCAGCCATGAACCAGGCCGGACCAAGTTCGGGCTGGTAGGCGAGCATCGCCGCCGCCCATTGGGTCGCCGCCCAGAGGCCCGCGATCACGATTGCGAACACGACAAGGATCTGGCCGATGAGCAATTTGGTCGGGGTCACGTTGAAGCTCCCGCCCATACCGCCGGATGCGGTCGGGGCGCGGCTTCAAGACTCGGCTATGGGCCGCCCGAAATGAACGGAGCCGCTGGGGGCTGGTGGGTGACCGAAGGAGATCACTCGTCGGCGACTGACTCAATATTCCAGCTCTGTTCTTTTGATCGAGCTATGACCCGAGTTGATGATTCTGCCCTGTCGTTGTCCCTCGAGGTGGCACTGACCACCACACCGCACCGCCGATGACCCGCTACACCCTGCAAAAATCCGAGCTGCAAATTCGGGCTTGCGTGTCGGATTATCAGACATTATATCGCATTTAATGTAGTGAAATCGTGCGAGGCATGCATGGCGACAATCGCTCCTCCGCAGCCCGCGGCAACCGCGTTTCCCAAAGCCGACGCCATTAGGGCGTTGGTCGACGAACTGCTGCAAGTGGCCAGGGCTGAGGCACAGGTGCGCGGAATTGCCCTGCCTCCGGAAAACCCGAAGATCATCCAGGCGCCCGTGCCACTCGACTCCTTGTCCGTGGTCGACACGCTTTGCGCGGTGGAGCAGGTCCTCGACATCGAGCTTCGCGACAGCATCGTCCGCACCGGCGGCTACAATTCGATCGAGAAGGCGATTGACGACCTCCTCCCTAAGATCGAACGCGTCTGGGTTAAGAAGAAAGGGTCGAAGCCATGACCAATCTCGCACTCCGCCAGGAAGGCGACGAGCAGGAGCGGCGGCGCTTGGGCGACCGTCTGCGCGAAGCACGGAAATATCTCGGCCTCAAGCAGGAAGAAGTTGCTGCCTATCTCAAGATTCCCCGGACCGCGCTTACCGATATCGAGAATGGCCAGCGCCGCGTTGAAGCGATCGAACTGACGCGGCTTGCCCGTCTTTACCGCCAGTCGGTGGCCTATTTTACCGGCGAAGACGAGGCCTCCGCGAGCCTTCCCGCCGATGTCGCCCATCTGGCGCGACGCGTTGCGGCCTTGTCGACTGAGGACCGGGCCGAGCTGAGCCGGTTTGCCGAATATCTCCGCTCGCGGTCTGGCGGCGAACGGAGCTGATCGATGGCGTCGGATTATGCGAGCGCGGTTCGCGCTGGTACGATGGCAGCGGGCCGCCTGCATCGCGAACTCGATACGCGCGCACTGATCGAGACCCAAGGCGGCAGCGTCGATGTCTTCGGCGCGATCCATGCCGTGGGTCTACCCTTGCTGCTTCGTCCTCTGAAAGGCCTGCTCGGCGCCTATCTCAGCGCACCTGCTCCTGGCGTTCTCGTCACGACGGAACGACCGATGAGCATCCAGCGCTTCACGGCCGCGCACGAACTCGGGCATTTTTCGATGCGACACGAGCCGAGCCTCGACGATGAGAGCATCCTGCGCCGGATGCCGATGTCGCCCGAACCGGGAAACAACTTCGAGGAAACCGAAGCCGACGCCTTTGCGATCGCCTTCATGATGCCGAAATGGCTGGTGCTCGCGCACAGCGCGCGACAAGGATGGCAGATCGATCATTTCCGGCGCCCCAATGTCGTCTATCAGCTCTCGCTGCGGATCGGCGCCAGCTATGAGGCGACGTGCCGCACCCTGGTTCGCTACAATCTGATTTCGCCATCGGTGATGACCGACCTGCTCCGGACGCAGCCGCGCAGCCTGAAGGTCGATCTCCTCAAGGACTATCGGCCCGACAACTATCGCGGCGACGTCTGGCTGCTGACCGAGCGCGATGCCGGCTCGCGGATCGATGGCAGTCGCAATGATCTTTTCGTGCTGCAGCTCGAAGAACATAGCGGCGGTGGGTATCTCTGGGATCTCGACCAACTGATCGCCAGCGGCTTCGCCGTCGTTCGAGACGAGCGTGAGGCAATCGACGGCGATGGCATCGGTGGTCCCGTTGTCCGCCGTGTCACCGCGGCGCCCGATGCGCCGCGGCGCGGCCGCATGTCGCTCGACGAGCGGCGGCCGTGGCAGCCTGCGCCGGCCCTCACCAGCCTGACGCTCGATTTCGACCTCACCGGCCCGGAACAGACGGGCCTGTCGCGCGCCGAACGGCGGCACCTGCTCGAGGCCGCCTGACGCCCCATGATCGATATCGTCCGTGACCTTCGGCCGCTGTTCGGGCCTGCGCGCGATCAAGGCGCGCGGCCGACATGCCTCGCATTCGCCGCGAGCGACACCCACGCCGGGCTTCGCGACGGCTGGGCACCGCTGTCGTGTGAATTCGCCTTTTATGCCGCGCAGAAACGGGCGGGCAGACCGCCGACGAGCGGCGCACTGCTATCCACAATGCTGGACGCGCTACGGCTCGATGGCCAACCCGACGAGAAAGGCTGGCCGTATCTGGCAGCGGTTCCAGCCGATCATCGACTGTGGACGCCGCCGGCGACCGTTGGCCCGCTCTATGGCCGCAACGGACAGAGGGATGGAACCGACCTGTCATCCATCCTTGCCGCGCTGGATCGTGACACGCCGGTGCTCATGCTGACGATGCTGTCACGGTCTTTCTTCCAGCCGCGCGGTGATGGCGTCGTCGATCCGGCGAACGACGAACTCCCCGAGCCAGCGCAACGGCACGCGGTCGTCGCGGTCGGGCATGGAACCGTGGACGGCACCCCGGCCATTCTCATCCGCAACAGCTGGGGACCAGGTTGGGGCTTGGAAGGCCACGCCTGGCTTACTGAGCGCTTTCTAGCGCCGCGCCTTTTCGCCACGGCAAATTTGACGGAGGAAGTCGATGTATCTTCCCATACCGCCGCAGCCTGACTGCGTTGCTGGCTGGCGCGAGGCGGTCCGGCTCGTCGACCTCGCCACCGGACACCAGGCGCAGAATGTCGTCATCTCCGTGGCCGAGCCGACTGCGCGCGCAACACTCGCCGATCCCGTCGTGGCGGAAGTCGATGCCTTCCTTTCGGGCCATGGCAAGAAGCCCATCGAGACGGTCGCCAACACGATTTTTCCGGCAGCGCTGTACAGGCGCTACGGCGCGCCGCAATTCTTCGACCGGTTTCGCGACAACGTGCTGCCGAAGGTCCGGAGGTCGGGCGCTTGGTCGGGCTATTATTTCGAACGGATGATGGAATTGCCCCGCGCCGACGGCCAGCCAATCAATCAAATCTGGGGCATCGTCGAGCGCCTGCGCAACCCGAACGTCCGAGCGCTCAACAAATTCGAACTGCTGATCTTCGACCCCGCCCGCGACGTGAATGACTCGCCCTACGGCGGTCAGTGCCTGAGCTTTGCCAGTCTCAAGCTGATCGGCAAGGGCGACGATCGTCGCCTCGGCATGACCGCGCTCTACCGCAATCACTACTATATCGAAAAACTGCTCGGCAATCTGATCGGCCTCGGCCGTCTGCTCGAATTCATCGCCAAGGAAGGCGGGGTCGCGCTGGGTCCGCTCACGATCGTCTCGACCAACGCCACGGTCGACACCGCCAACTGGAACCGCGGCGATCTTAAGCAACTCTTTGAACGCTGCGATCAGGCGAGCGCACATCTCCGTGCTGCGGCGTGAGGCGCGCCCAACGGCAGTTCTAGCGGCTCATCGTTGTCATCCGCGACACCGTACAGGCTGAACATGCCCTCGATGAACTCGCGCTGCCCGCCGTAGCTCGGATGGCGGACCGCGGTGGTCGGAATGTCGAGACCGTCCAGCGCCAGGTGAGCGTCGCGCCCGATCGCGACGATCTGGCGGGGCCGGATCATTGACACGAGGGCTTGCAATATCGGCCAGGTCGCCTCGCGCTCGCTTCGCGTGTGGCATCGGTTCGACATCGGATCATCCGCTTCATGGGGATGGAACGGGAAAACGTTCCAGAGCATGACAGGCTGACCGATCCGCTCTAGCACACGCCAGACGATCGCCGCGGTGCGCTCCGCCACGGCGGGTCCCTGCGTCGCACGTTCAAATGCGATGCCGCCCATCAGCGTGCCGGCATGTCCGAGGTGAATTTCGTCGGTCAGCGGTACGCCCGTACGCCGCCCCCCGCGATAGCCGAGATCACGCGCGATCCAGATCGTTTCGACGCGATGATCAAGCGCCGCGGTGAGCAGCATTTCGAGATTGTCGCGGCGCCGGGCGGCGGCGTCGCTGCGGTCATGGACCGTGCAGCGATCGCGCCAGGGATTGAACACTGAGGGAAGTTCGGTCGCCGCCAGGGTGGACACAAAGGATTTCGGGGTCATGACGGCAATTCCTTGATACGCAGGCGGCGATTGGCGAAGTCGATCAGGACGCGGCCGCGCCGATGCTCCTGAAGGAAGCGGAAAGCCGTATAGCCCTGGAGGATCGCTTCCTCCCAAAGCCACAGCGGACAGCGTTCTGATTCGTAGCCGGCGACGAACTGGCGGACATGCTTCAGCATGTCCAGCGGAAGGCCACCGCGCTTCACGTTTTCAAAGTACCGGAGTTGCTGCGCTTGTCCGAAAATCCAGGAAGTTATGCCCTCTTCGATGAGAATCGCCCGAGCACCGTCTTCGGCGTCGTCGAGTTTCGGATCGCTCTTGCGCTTGAGACGGAGCAGCGCACGCAGCACTGGCGACCAGCCAAGCACCGCGACATAAGCGTAGTGAAAGACATCGTGGAAACGATAGTCGTCGGGTTCGAGCGCGTTGTCGGTGAGCCGGTCGCCGACATACACACCGCTTGAGCGTTGATACACGAATGTCTGCCCGCGAACGGTGCGTTCATAGACGTCGATCGCCATCCGCCGCGGCAATTGCTCTTCTGGGTCGAGCGCCGCATCGGTCGGCGCCGGATAGATGCGCTCGCGCGGCCAGCGATCGAAGATCTTGTGAAGATTCTTCACGGCGGCAGCCTCGATGGTAACACCGGATTCGTTTGCCGCCTGGATCAACCGGCGCATGACCGCGACCAGCCGGCCCGCGAGTGCTTCGCGGTCCTTCGCAAGACCGCCCGCCTGGAAATCGTTGATGAGCAGCCCAACGTCGCCTGCCAGCGCGAGCAGGCTATGCTCGAACTGCGGCATCGGTGCCTTGGCAAGCGGAATGTGCTGCGGCTGCAGCGCATGGAAACTGAGCGTTTCGTTGCCGCCCGTCTGCCATTGTCCGCCGTTTGTCGCCGCGGCGGCAGCGATGTCGCTGAGCGCCATGCGGCTGCGCCGTGCGATCGCCGCCAGATACCAAAGGACGTCACCAAGCTCTTCCGCGACGGCGTGAGCGTAACCCAGGTAGGAGGCATCGTCGCGCTGCTTTTTCTTGGCCTCACTGAGCAAGCTGCCGACTTCGCCGAAAAGGCCAAGCATCGAGAAGCCCAGTGCGCGGCCACCGCTGCGTTGATCAGTCCGCGCGGCCTGCTTCGCATAATCCGCAACAGTGAGAGCTTCGAAATCCTCGCTCATCGCCTGCCCTTCCGGCGATCCGATATCGCGTCTGCGGGGACGCTCACGCCATAGGCTTCAAGTGCCCGCAGTACGATCATCCGGATCGGCTCGCGGGAATCGAGCGACCGTTGACCGAGATCGCGTTTCGTAACGGCAGGAATCTGCACCTGAAGATGCTCGTCGCCGACATCGGTTTGCGCTGCGATATTTTTCATGAATCCATGAAAACATAATTTCATGAAAATAGAAAGCCCGAATCCTCCGGATCAGGAGACGCTCGGCCCGCTGCGCTGCCGCCCGAGTGTCCAGTTGATCCCGCCGTCGCGCATGATGCCCGAGACCGATTTACCGACATGGCGATCGAGAACAGAGCGCCACGGCACCAGCGTGAAATCGCGCGACCGTTCGATGAGCGCATGGCGACCACTCGTCATCTCGACTGCGCGCACGAGCCTGCCTTGAACAGCCTCCCCCTCTCTGGCCTCGGCGAACGGAACGCCTAACTTGTCGGAGAGCTGGCGGGCGACACGCAGCAATTCTCGCCGCTGGAGCGCGGCGAGCATCCCTCGCCGATAGACCGTCTGCCCATCCTGTTCGTCTGCAAGCTGTTCGGTGATCAGCCATTGCCGTCGCATCGCCTGCGCTGAACGAACCTCGTGCCCGAACCCAGCATCGCGCACTGGCACCGGCGCTTCGGCGACCAGCTCGCGATCGAGCCAGGTCGCGGCATCGGTTCCCGGTAATTTGTCGAGCGGGATCGCCGACAGGGTTTCAATGGCAACGGGGTGGTCGCGGAACTGCATGGCTTCGAACCTCTCGACCCTGGCGAGATGGTCCGGCGCGATGATCCAGCTTCCGTCGGGCTCGCGCTCGACGACGCCCGAGATTTTTCGCATCGCTTCAAGCCGCCGGACATGCGTTTCGGCGAAGCGTTCGCTGGCGGTCGGATCGTGCTTCAGATGGGCGTCGATCGAATAGCGCCCGCCGTTCGCCGCCGCGATCTCGTCGATCGTCCGATCGACGGCGCGAATGCCGCCCTCGCGTGGCGCGATCCGGACGATGGCATTTTCGGGGATCGTGTCGACCAGCTCGCCCTTGCCGATCTCGGCATAATGGGTGCGCCCGTCGATGCCGTCGACCAGCAGATAATGACGGTCTTCATGTTCGTCGGCGAGCCCGCGCATCACGACGCGGCCGATGATCGGCGTCGCCTCCTTCGCGACCGGGTCGTAGATGACGCGATCGACCGCAGCACGATCGAGCTTCCGCGCGGTCAGCTCGCGCTGCATGGTGCGGATGATGTCGCCGCGCTCGCCGATCTGGCGCAGTGTGTTCGCAAGGTCGGGCTCAAGCCGCCAGGTGCCGTTGCCGACATGCGAGGCGAGTCCCATGCGCCCGAGTTTCTGCAGGCGACCGACGCGAAGCGATTGCTGGAAGGGATCGCCATCGCTCGCGCTGACCAGCCGCGCGGTATCCATGTCGCGGATCAGCCGTCTGTCGATCGCGGTCAGCCGCTCGGCACCCGTATCGCTGCGAAGCCGCTCTTCGATTTCAAGGTCGGTGCGCGGCCCCAGGTCGAGGTTGACGATCTCGATCGCCCGCTGCCGGCTCCCGTGCGAGATATACTCGCGCGCGATCAGCAGATTCTCACCCCGATCGTTTACGCCGCGCACCACGATATGCGTGTGCGGATGGCCGGTATTGAAATGGTCGACCGCCACCCAATCGAGCTTTGTCCCAAGATCCTGCTCCATCTGCGTCATCAGCCGGCGCACGAACGGCTTCAAGTCGGGATACTGGTCGGCGTCCTCGGCCGACACGATGAACCGGAACTGGCGGCGGTCGCCGTCACACCGTTCGAGGAACGCCTTGCCATCGGCGACGTCGCTGTCGGGCGAGTAGAGCGCACCAGCCTCGCCCTCACGGGTCACGCCGTCGCGCTGAATATAGCGAAGGTGCGCCTTCGCACCGCCCATGCCTTTCCCGCCAAGGCCGACAGGCCGTATCTTGACGATCACGCGGCGCGACCGGAACGCGCCCAATCGGTCGCGCGATCTGAGCACCCGCGCAACACTCGCGCCGCGCCCGATCCGGCTGCCGTCGAAACGGCCGCGCCTGCCCGTTTTCATGCCGGCCCGCTTTGCCGCTTTCACGACGCGGCTCAGGTAGCGCTGCTCCTTGCCCCGGCCGCGCATCCGGCCCAGCTGCGGTTCGAACTCATCATCGCGCATAGCGGCGTCCTTCCATGCCGGAATGACGCTCCCCGCCGATAAGAATGGCGCGTCCTCGCCAGAGCGCAAGGAGTCTCGCGATTGGGATCGGAAAAGCCCAGAAAACCGCCACTCCTGGTAACCCTGTCTCGCACTCAAAGGGCGAGTCTCGCAAAAGCCTTCAAAAAACGATGTGCAGACAAACACTTACAAAATCGCGAGATTTTGCCTCTATCTTGCCATCGAGCCCGACTGCCACCTGCCGCCCCAGACGCCCGCTTTGCCTTCCCGCCTTCCCGATCAAAAAAGGGGAGCGGCGCCATGCGGCACCACTCCCGCGAACCTGCCCCTTCAACAGCGCATCGCCTTATTGCCAGCCTGCCTGTTCGGCCTGACGCAGCGCCCGATTGCACCGCTTCAGCCTCTTCTCAGCGGCCCTTAATTCGGCTTCGATCTGCCGCCGTTCTCCCGCGTCATCGCACCATGAAAGCTCCGCGCGAAGCTCCTCGATCTGTTGTTCAACCGACATCTCATCCTCCTGATACAAGCGAAAGATGAGCCATCGCCCGGCGGGGAGCGGGCGGGGTCAACCACCGCGCAGCGGCCGCGAAGCGGGCGACGGGGGAGCCGATTTTCTCGTCGCCGGAGTGGAGCGAAGCGGAACGCAGGTGGCGTGAAAATTGGGGGAACCGTCGATGGTTGAGGCGGTCCGTTCGCCGCCGGATACTCGGTGCTTGCTGAGCGGATTTCTTCCTCTCTGCAGGCCCGCAAGCGCGTTCCGGTGCAGGAAAAGGCCCACGCCAAGCCCTCAAGGCATGAGGAAAGCCCCGCGCCGGGTGACCGGCGCGGGGCCGATCCGGCTCAGTCGCCGGGGTTCCAGATAACGGCGAACGCGTCGTCGTCGTCCTGCCCGGCGGCGCGGCCGAGATTGGCGTAGAGGGTGCGGCCGCCAAGTTCGGGGGCCGACATGGCGAGGCGGACATATTCGCGCTGGCTCACCTCGCCGGTGCGGATCCAGCCGCCGCCCAGTTCGACGCCGTTCGACAGCACGCGGTAGTCGGGCTGGTCCCCGGTCTTACTGCGGTTGGGGATGATGGCGATCTCGGCATTGACCGAAAGCGTCTTCAAGGCGCCCCGGAACGAACCGTCGTTCTGGCGCTGGACATGACCGATTGAGGGCATTTCTCGTCTCCTTGCACATTCGCCCGACCCGATGCCGGGCGATGGGCGGACCGAAGGGACGGCCCTTGAGCGCGCTGCGAACCGCAGGCCGAAGCGAAGCGGAGGACCGGAAGCGCGGGGCTGATTTGGAGCGAAGCGGCCGCGAGGAGCGCCGCCAAAGCGGCGCGGGGAAATCAGTTCCGCGCGATGGTTTCGCGAGGCGCGCGGCCGTCCCAGGTCATGCGCCCAAGGAGCCGGCGACGGGTTGGTGAGACACGAAAGGACGAGATGCGCGCGCGGACAGGAAGCCCAGTCCGGCGTCTTTCCGGGAAGCCATGATTGCTTTCGCGGCCACGAGGCCGCGGCTATAGCCTCACGGCGATGAACGAAGGAACGACGATTGCGGGGCAGATCGAACGGCTGATCGTGCGGCTGGACGGCGCGGCGGTGTGCGATGCCTGCGTGACTGACCGGCTCAACCTGTCGGTTACCGCACAGGCCAATGTCGTCACCTGCGCGCTCGGCGGCACGCGCGGATTCGAGCGGCAGAAGGACGAATGCACGTTATGCGGAAGCGCCCGGACGGTGATCCGCCGCACCGCCCGGTAGGTCAGGCGGCAGGGGTTTTCGGCACGCGAGCGCGCAGTGCGGCGCGATTTGGGCTAGTTGCCGTCGCCCGCGAGCGCGCGCGACAGCGCCTCGTTGGTCGCGTCGATCTCGATGCGGTCTGCGAAAATCGCGCACCAGCCGCCACCGAACTCCCCGATGCGGGGCTTGGAACAGGTCATGGCCCATTCAAAGCCGATCGGCCCCTTGGCGAGCGTTTCGGGGCAACATCGCTGGATCACCACCGCGATGGCAGCGGCATCGAAATCGTCCATGCTGGCGAAACACACGATCCGCGCGGATGGATCGTCGGGGCAGGTTTCAGCGATGAAATCGGCTCCGATGGTGGGAAATTCGGGATCGTTGAACGCCTCGCGAAACCCGCTCCACCGCGCGTTCGCATCGTCCGGCGGAAAGGCTGCGAGCAGCGCCGCGCTCGGCGGATCGGGCGCGTCGTCATTCGCTAGCGCGTAGCCAGCGTTTGCGACTTCCTCGATCAGCGCGCACTCGGCGGCGGTGCAGCGAAAGGCGAAGCTGCCCTGAATCCAGATGTCAGCCATTGCTCGCCTCCTCCCGTTCGGGCGTGATGACAAGCGGGGGCACCGCGAAGTCGGCCGCATCGAAATGCGCGATGATCGCCGCATAGCTGCCCAATCGCTCGGCGGTGCAGCGCCCCATGAGGATATAGTCGTCCTCGTCGGCAGCGTAGCTTTGCGGTTCGCCGCTGCCGGTGAACACGGTGCGTTCCGCACCCCACTGGCAGGCATAGGCGCCCGACCAGCGCGCGAAGAAAAGCCCATGCGCGATGCAGAAGGCTTCGAGTCCCTCGAACCGCCCCCAGGCGACCTCGTGCGCCATGAGCGCCAAGGGCTCGCCCTCGGGCAGATCGCCGAGCGCGAAGGGTTCGCCGTCCCATTCGGTGGACAGCCCTTCGTTCGCGATGGCCTCGGCGAAGGCGGGAAGCTGGCTGGCGGGGAGCGTCCCGCCGATGGTGATGGATGCCGAAACACGGTCGGCCATGACAAGTCTCCTGTCTGAAATCCGCGCCGCGAGGGCCGCTTGCGGCCGAGCGGCGCGGCGATTTTATGGGGGACGGAACGGGCGGCGGGTGCGCCGCCGCCCGTCCAGTTTCATGCGGCTTCGCGCTCGGGCTGTTCCTGCGGCTCGGCCTTGGCAGGGGCCGGAAGCGCAATCACCGCGCCGGGGCCGGTCGGTTCCGGCTCGCGGTCGGGGCGCGCCGCGAGCACCTTGGCATGAGCCGCGACGGTGCCGACGCCGCCGCGCGCCGTATAGGTAGCGGGCGGGAACGCCATCCATTTCGGCACCCAACCCTCGACCTTGGGCCGCCCGTTCGCACCCTCCAGATGGTCGCGGACGATGCGCTTCAAGACCTTGCCCGGTTCCTTCGCATTGGCGGCGGCGACAGGTTCGCCCGCCACCTCGGCGACGATGCGGGTCAGCACCTCCTTGTCGCGGACACACTCGAAAAAGGCGTCGTCGGCCTGCCAGTAGCGGGCCATATCGACGCCGATCTCGCCGCCGACCGCCTCGATGGCGGCGCTGCCGCTGGCGAGCGTTTCGCCCATGACGATGACGATCACGTCCATTACGGCGCGGTCGGGCACGTCGAGCAAGCGCAGGAACACGCCGACCAGTCCGAAGTCGTCGCCGTTGCCGCCTGTGACGGTCGGTTCCTCGGGCGAGAAGCCGAGAAGGTCCAATACGGCGCGGCGCTTCGCGTCGAAGTCGGTTTCCGCGCGGCAAGTTTCGACGCTTTCGCGCACATCGTCGTTGCGCGCGGTCTGCGGCTCGGGCTTGACCGTCCACAGTGGCGACCCGACGATGACATGGGCGACCATCAAGCGCAGCGCGACCTTGGGATGACGGGTCAGCGAGGCGCGGACAGCGGCATGACGGTGCAGGTTGATATAGGTCTGCATCGTGCTCGTCACTTCGGGGCGCGGCACTTTGGGGCCGGTTTCGATTGCCTCGCCGCGTTCGAGCCGCTTGGCCTCCTTGCTCGTCACATAGCCTTCGTGGACCTCGACCTCGCCGCTTTCGCGCACATCTATATACACGCGCCCGCCCTTGCGCTTGGGTGCCTTGGCGAACTCATAGCGGTAGAAATATTCGCCGGGCGGGACGATCACCACGTCGAACCATCCGGCATCCAGATAGTCCTCCTTGCGCGCGTCGATTACGGCGTTCTGCGCGGTCCAGAACGCGTCGGCATCTGCAAAATAGCGGTCTTCGCCGAACAGATCGGCGACGATCGCAAGGCCGCTCGCATCGACGTCGAACAGGGCATGTTCGACCTTGATCGACTGCCCGCCGAACAGCCATGCCTTCAATTGCTGGCCGGTCGGGCAATAGGCGTCGTCATCGTCGTAGAGCGCCAGCCATGCCTTCTGCTGCTGCTTGCTCGCCAGCGTCAGATGCCGGACGGTCGCCGCGTTGATCTTCTCCTTGCGGTAAAGATCGCGGATGCGCGGAAGCAGGTTGCCGAGCGCTAGGATACGCTTCACGCCAAGCTCGGGAATGCCGAACGTCGCGGAGATATCCGCAATGTCGCGGCCCTCCTTGACCAGCCGTGCGAAGGTTTCCCATCGCGTCACCTCGTCGGGATCGAGCCGGGTGTTCTCGAGAAGCGATGCCTCGATGGCGTCGGCGTCGTCCCCGGCGTCGAGGATGGCGACGGGAAGCGGGCCGTGGTCGATGCCCTCGACAAGCGCGATGGCGTTCGCCGTCCAGCGCCGCCGCCCGGCGACGATTTCGTGGACGCCATTATCGTTGCCCGCCTGCGGGCGCACGATCAGCGGCACGATGACACCGCGCTTGCGGATCGAGGGCAGAATGTCGCCCACGTCCGGGGGCTTGGGTCCGTGCCGCATGTTCACCTTGGACGGAACCAGCTTGCTATGGTCGATAAAGTCGAGTTTCATTGGTCTGCTCCTTCTGGAGCGCCGGTCCCGTTTGTCTTGCTGGATGGGCGGGACCGGCACTCAATGCGGCGAAACGCGCCGCGCGTCATCCGGCCCCTCGATCATCAAGAGGCGGCGGAAGCTCGTTGCCGTTCCGGCTATCGGTGATGCGGCGAAGTTCGGCTTCGGCCAGAACGATTGCACCCATGCGCCGCGCGGTATCGGACCATAGCGAAAGCGGGGCCAGCGGCTCGAAATGCTCGTCGCGCTCGATGAACAGGCCGAAGGGCAAGCGGACGCCCGCAATCTCGGTAAGCGAGAACACGCCCATTTCCGGGCATCCGAACCCCAAGTCGGCGAGGCCGAACAGCGTGTCTCCATCGTCGTAAAGCTCGGTGGCGATCCACGTCGCCGCGCCGACCGGATTGAAGAATTTGACCACCGGGAACGGGTCGAACCGTTCGTCGCGCTGCTCGTGGAGGCGGCTGGCGCGCGCATTCGCGCGCAGCGCCGAAAGGATCGCATGGGGGAGCGTAATCATGCCGCTTCCCTCCCTTCGTCCTGCGTCTCGGCGTAGCGGGCAAGCAGCCAATCGGCGGCCTTGCTCGCCTGACTGGCCGCGCGAAAGATCGCGCGATTGTCCTCGCGCAGCACGTCGAGCCATGATGCCAGATAATCGGCGTGACGAACGGTCGGCACGATGCCGAGCGCGGCGCAAAGGAAGGCCGATCCCATCTCGGCGATCAATTCTTCGCGCGCATAGTCCTTGCTGCCGAACGCATTGCGCAGATTGCGATTGAGGCGCGACGGGTGGCCGCTGGCATGACAGAGTTCGTGCAGCGCCGTCCGGTAGAAATTGATCTGTTCGTGGAAGGCCGGTTGCGGGGGCACCTGCACATAGTCGGCGCTCGGGACATAGTAGGCCTTGTCCCCACCGATGCGGAAATCGACGCCCGATGCCGCAATGACCGCTTCGGCGATCGGCACGACTTGGCGTTCGGGAAGCGGTGCGGGGTCGGTGGCAAGGCCGGGGCGCAAGCCTTCGCACTGTGCGACGTTGAACACGGTGAAGCGTTTGAGGAACGGCACCGCGCGGGCTTCGCCGCCGGTCTGGCGCGCGCGTTCCTTCTCGGCTTCGGGGGTGAAGCGGTCGGCATAGACAACCCTTGTCCCGCGCTCGCCTTTCCTGACATTGCCGCCCGCCTCCAAGGCTTGGCGGAAGGTCAGCCACGATTGCGACGGATAGCCGTTCTCGATCACTGCTCCCCACAGGATCAGGACATTGACGCCGCTGTAATTGCGGCTGGTGAGCCCGTTGCGCGGGAGGCCGGGGGCGGCGGAGAAGCCTTGACCATTGGGGCGGCCCCAAGGCTGGACCCAAGGGAAGCGGCCCGCCTCAAGTTCGGAAACAATGCGGCCCGTCACCTCGTCGTAAAGATTGGCGCGCTCCGCCGGGGGCTGGCGTTTGCTGCCCTCTGCGCGCGCGCGTTGGCTGCCGGTCTGGTGCATGGCTATCCTCCAATGCCGCCCCAAAAACCCCAGGGCCTCCCCCGGAGCGGGGGTGGGCGGCGAATTGCGACCTGCCGGGCGCGGCCAGGAGGCGGTCCGCACCCGCAGGGCCGAAATGCAATGGAGGAGCCGGACCCGAGCGCAGTCGAAGGCCGGCTTGCGGGACGCCGGGCCGGGCCCAGAAGGGAGCGCCGCCCACCCGCGCGACGAGGGGAAGGCCCAACGAAAAATGCCGCCGCGCCGGTCAGGCGCGGCGACGACAGGCCGGAGCAAGGCTCCGGCATCCCGCCAGTCCGATCGTCACCTTTGGCCGGGACGCGCGAAGCGTGGCCCGGTGGAGCTTGGCGAACGGATGTGAGCCTAGCGGAATAGAGCGGCGGTCGCGCCGCAGGCGCGAGGCGCCTGAAAACCCGGATGCGTCAGGTCAGACCCTGCCGTCTTGAAGCACTCTCGTCGTGGTCGCCATGCGCGCGGTGACACGAGGAGCGAGCACTCGGCCCACTGGCCCCAACAGATCAACCGTGCAGCGGGGATCCGTTCGAACCGGTGCAAGCGGTCATCGCGGGCAACAGGCTCATCATGGCGGCACCGGCGATGATGATCGCGCCGACCGCCGCGGCGATGCCGGTCGCGGTCGGCCCCGCACCGCCGAGCTGCATCAGGCTGGAGACGACACTGCCGCCGGCGATCCCGGCGGGCACGGCGAAGAGAAGCGCGATCGCTCCGCGAAGCGGAACGGGCAACCGCGACGCGATGAGCATGCGTCCGATCAGCAAGACCGCGACGCCGACGACGAGGCCGAGAAGCAGACCGAGCAACGGCCCCAGTTCGCCACCCCCCGCCCACAGAAATGCGGCCGCACCGAGCCCGACCGGGAGTGCGAAGACGGCGAGCCGGAACATCGCCCAGGCGAAGAGGACGATGCCGGTGGCGGACAGGATCAGACCGAGCAACATCACGACCAACTCCATAGGCTCGGAACATAGCAGAAACACGATTCGGCATGAAGCCCCGATCGGCTCGCACTATGGGCGGTCTGGCGCGTTCTTCTCGGGCGACGTCGATCGCAGCGCGACGAACAGCGTGGCCGCACCGGCTTCGCTCCGGCCGGCAGGGGGCCGGTCGCCGATCGCGAAGAAGATGGCATTGACGGTACGCGGCGTTGCACTGGCGGCCGTGACAGCCGACCGGGAATTGACGGGCACTCCGGCGACGCTCGCGAGATAGGCGCGGGTCTCACCGGGCAGCGCGCGGCCGGTCCGCACGTGCTCGGCATAGCGTGCCGGTCCCGCGTTATAGGCTGCGAACAGTCCGGGATAACCGAAGCGGTCATACATCAGACGAAGATAGAGCGTCCCCGCCAATATGTTGTCGCGCGGGCTATGGGGATCACGTCCGAGCCCGAGCCGCGCGCGCATTTCGGACCAGGTGCCGGGCATGAGCTGCATCAGTCCCATCGCGCCGGCGTGGCTGGTAATCGGGCGCCCGTCCAGCACCGTGCGCCCGCCGCTCTCGGCGCGCATGACGCGCTCGATCCATTCTACCGGCACGCCGAAACGCGCCGAGGCTGCCTCGATATAGGGCCGCCAGTGAACGACCGACTGCGCGTCAGCCGGTGCCGCCGCCAGCAGCGCCAGGGCGGTGATGGCGACCCTCAGCCCAGCCACAGCAGTCGCACCTCGCCGATGACGTCGCCGCGCGATGTCGGTCCGAAATAACGCCCATCGAACGAATCCGGGCTGTCCATCAGCAGGAACAATGCGCCCGAACGCAACATCACGCAGCCATTCCACCACGGCATCGGACGGTCGCGGCCATCGGCTTCGCGGCGTTCGGCCACCGGGTGGCCGTTGACATAGATCTCCCGCCCGCGCGCACAGACGCGATCGCCGGGCGCGGCCGCGACGCGCTTGACCAGCGGGATATTGATCGGAATGTAGCGCCGCTCGGCGGCGAGCCGGCGCCAGCGGTCGGGCACCCGGACCAGCACCATGTCGCCCGATGCGATGTCCTGCCGTCCGCTGACGGCATAGAGACCGATCGGCGCGCTGGCCGATGCGTTCCAGACCAGCCACGGCGTTGGCGGCAGCGCGATCGTGGTCGCCAGCGCGGCCGCGCCGAGACCGATCAGCGCGGTGGGTTTAGCCGGCAGACGGGAGGGTAGCAGCCTAGCCATTGCCTCCCTCCCGCATGTTCGCGCGCGACCAGGCCTCGATATCGTCGATATGGTAGCGCCAGACGGTGCCATGCTTTCGGCACGGCGGGCCGCGCCGCTCCCGGCGCATCTTCTTGAGCGTGTCCCCCGCGAGACCGAGATGGAACGCGGCCTGCTTGGTTGTCAGAAACGGGCAATGCTCGCGTGCCCGCCGAGCGCGCTCCGCGGCCGACGACGCCGTGGCTCCACCGTCCACAGCGGATGAATCCGCCTCGATCCGTGTTCGCGCGCCGCCGCCTGCTTCGGGGTTTGGATCGTGTGTCATGAGTGCAGCGCCCGGTCCGACGAACCCGCGTTACCCGCCGATCAGGCCCGCACGCGCGGCTTCCTGTTCGGCGACATAGGCATCCAGCATGTCGGCCTGGCCGGGGAGCAGCGCGTCGATCGCAGGGAGGCCGTCGATATCGTCCCGGTGAAGCAGCACGGACGGGCACTGGCCTTCGACATTGCCGAGATTGGGGCGATGCTGGGCATAGCCGATGAGCGCGGCCAGATCGGGATCGAACGCTCGAGCGATGGCGGGCGGATAGACGAGATACTGATTCTCGAACGTCCGCAGCCATCCGAGGCAATAGGAGGTGATGACCGCGCGGCGCACATGATCGGACTGGTTAGCGCCGGCACCATGCGGGATCGATCCGAGGAACAGCAGCGCGGAGCCGGGTGGCATTTCGGCGGCGACCGGACGTGCATCGCCCGGTTGCGATGCCGCATCGTGATGGCTGCCCGGCCAGACCAGCGTCGCGCCACTCTCCAGCGTGAACGGATCGATCGGCCAGATGACGTTGATCTGATAGTGCATCCCGGTCTTGACGCCGCCCCAGAGATCCTGGTCGCGGTGCGGCACCTGCGCGAGCGCGCCGGGATGGATTTCGATCGCCTGGGTGAGGTTGAGAACGATACGATCGCACCATTCCCCGAGCACCGTTTCGGCGATACCGCGGATGATCGGGTGCAGCACAAGGCCGGCGATATGCCGTGAACGCCGCAACAACGCGCCAAAGCGCTTGGTGCGGGCTCCGTAGAATCCGCCTTCGCAAAAGGGCGTGGCGACGAAGCGCGGTGCGAGTTCGGCTTCGAGCGCGGTGATTAGCTCGGTCGGCACGGCGTTATCGACAATGACATAACCGTCGGCGAGCAGCATCGCGGCGAGGCGGGCGGGGTCGTGCATCGCCATTCCCTTCACGCGGCTCTTGCCGCCGCATCGGGAGTGATCGCACCCGGTACATAGATGCCGTTCGACGCCAGCAGCGCAGGCGTACCGGCGCAGATCTCGATGCGGAACGCTCCAAGGAACGCGCCATCGATGCGGCGCGCGGGGCCGAGCGGCGCTGCGCGCCAGCCCATCGCCAAAACCTCCTCGCGAAAAGCAGCGGTCACGACGCCGGTTAGCATGGTGATTCCGCTGCCGAGCGCATGATCGACCATCGCCGAGATGAGCCGGTTGCGGACACGCAGGCGTCCGGGGGCGCCCAATCGTTGCGGCAGGCAAAGTCGCGTAATCTCGCGAACCTGCTCCCCCCGGGGCGCATCGCACTCGCAGAGCGACGCGAAACGATCGGCGAGAAGATGTGCGCCCTCTGTCGATAGCAGCCGCATCGACCCCTGGTGAATGCAGCCATCGTCGGTGGCGATCAGATAGACCGCCTTGTCGCCGTCATAGCTGTCGATTTCATAGCGGCCGCCGACGACCGGAACATCCCAGCCCAGCAGATCGACGAACAGGGTCTTGCGGTCCTCGAACATCGAGGCGGCGCGCGCATCGGTAAGCGAGCACCCTTTGACAATATGGATCATGGCAGTAGCTCCCGTTCAAATTGAACAGTCGCGAAGGGAGCAGAGATGAAGGGCTCAAACAGTCGTCAATATTGAGGATGCGGCGATCCCGCTCAGAACCGCGGGACGATCTCCTCGATGCAGACGATTCCGCAGGCGAGCGCGATCGCCGGGAGCTGCGCGCGGGAATAGATTCCGAAATGTTCGCGCAGGTCACGCATGTAGGTGCGCACTGTCGTCGGGGCGATGTTCATCATGATCCCGATCTCGACGTCGCTCTTGCCCATCGCCGCCAAGCGAAAGCATTCGAGCCGCTTTGGGCTGAGATGGGGTAATTTCAGCGGGCGCGCCGGAAAGCCGTGCAAGCGCCGCGCCTCGGTAAACGCCTCGCTCGCCATCAGCGTCGCGATCCGGCAGATATGCGATGGCGGCAATTGCCCGTCGCGCGTTGCGAACGTACAGCATCCGGGCGGCTCGCCGGCGACGCCAATCGGAACGGTGAGGCCGTTGCGCAGGCCATGACGCGCGGCTTCGCGCACGATGCGCGCCTGTCGCCGCGTGAAGCCGCCCAGCAGTCGCTCCATTTCGTGCCAGCAGAACGCCCGGCTTGTCGAGCGCGCCGCGAGCAAGGCGGGATCGTCGCGGTAATAGCCTTCGGCGACGAAAACGTCGCCCCAGCTCTGGAAATTGTCCATGCGGAAATATCGCCCACCGGGCTGAAAGAAGGCCATGCTCTGGACGATCGCGAGCCATGGGAGGCCGAGCTGGCGTGCGGCGGCCTCGCTGCAACTGAACAGCTCGCGATCACTGTTCGCGCGCCTGGCCTGCTTAATATAGGCATCGAGGTCGCGAAACGGCACCGAGGGGCACTCCTTTCGACGCGCGCGTTGCGGGCGCGTCTATCGGGCGCGTGGTTCCAGCCCACGCGCGTGCAGCCCCCGATGATTTACTTGGTCTTGCTCGGCCGCCCCGTCGGCTTGTGCGGATGGCGCCGGAGCGTCACCGCCGGGCGCGCCAGTATCGCGCCGATTTCCAGTTCGTCGTCCGAAACGATCGAGATCGATATCCGGCCGGACAAGAGATAGACGGCATTAACGCCGAGTGCCTTCGCGAGCCGCTCCATTGCTTTCAGCGTCGGGCTCGACCGGCCATTTTCGATCGCACTCAGATAAGAGCTGCTCGTGCCCGCATCATGGGCGAGCGCTTCTTGCGTGATGCGCATCGCAAGCCGCAATTTCCTGAGATTCAAACTGAAGGACTTCGACGCATCCATAAGGGCGTAAGTTCACGCCCTGCGACCATTACTCCACACTGGATACAGGTTGGAGTTATTATCTATATTATTACGTTTTTACAAATATTTAAATGAGATTCCCGAACAACGCGCACTCAACTCTGATGCGGATTCTCAGGCGCGCCAAAAGACCGCATTCGGACGGTCGAATCGGTCGATGACCGAAGCCCTCACGCCAGGACATTGGCCGTGGACGCCGCAGTGGAAATCCCATCGGCGTCGTCACATCCGGGGCGAGCATTGATTTCAAGCGCCGAGCGAATCACGATGCGAACAACGTCCCGTGGACACGTCCGCAATCGCCGTTCCGGCGTGGCGTACAGGAATCATCGGATAGTTTGACGTGCCTGTGTGTCGTTGTCTCCTTTGATTTGAATGCAGCGCAGCGAAGCGGAGCGTCGCATTGGTTCATAGTTATGAAATCACCGTTCGTGTCGGGCCGCTGGCCGCCCACCATGCCAACCGACTACTCGCAACAGTCGGTTCTGGCGGTAATCCCGCAGCGGTCCGGTTTGCTCCAGCCCCGCCGAATTGTACTCGGATCTTCATGATGCAGCGGGATCGGTCCGGGGATCGGTAGTGACGAGCCCGAAAAACGTGGCGCCGGCATTGCCTGGAGGATATTGTCGATCTCCCGATAGACGCCTCGCGCTGCCATATGAGGATGGCGCGCCGCTTCGTCCGGATCAAGCACGGGGGCAAAGCAGGCATCGCTGCCTTCCAGCAGTGTGCGCCATTCTTCCCGTGTCCGCATGGCGAATATCTCGCTAAAACGCTGCTTGAGCTCGGGCCAGGCATCACGATCATAGCCGTCGTCAAAACTGCTATCGCCGGCCAACCCCAGCTTTTTGCAAAGCAGCGCATAGAACTTGGGCTCGAGTGATCCGACTGAGATGAAATTCCCGTCGGCGCACCGATAGGTCGAGTACCAGTGAGGGCCGTCAAGGATGCTGCAGCCGCGTATGCTGGCAACCTGGCCGGCGGCCTTCAGGCTCAGGAGCAAGTTCATCATGTGAGCGCTCCCATCGACGATCGCGGCGTCAACCACTTGCCCATTCCCGGTATCCCGCGCGTGCATTGCCGCTGCGAGGACGCCGATGGCCAAATAGAGCGCTCCACCCCCAATATCGCCTACCAGGCTTGGCGGCGCCATTGGCGGTTCACCGGGATGCCCAGCATACCAAAGGGCTCCTGACAGCGCGATATAGTTGATGTCATGGCCGGCCGCTTGGGCGAGAGGTCCCTGCTGCCCCCAACCCGTCATGCGACCGAATACAAGGCGGGGGTTACGCGCTAGGCAAACCTCGGGACCAAGGCCGAGCCTCTCCATCACCCCAGGCCGCATGCCTTCGATCAGTACATCGCCCCTTTGGACGAGATCCAGGACATGCGCGACGCCTTCGGGGGACTTCAGATCCAAGGCAATTACACGTTTCCCGCGGTTCACAATGGCGCCGCTGCCAAGATCGATATTTTCGGAGTTAGGGCTTACGCGTTCAATGACGACGACATCGGCGCCAAGGTCGGCCAACAGCATTCCGCAAAACGGCGCCGGGCCGATGCCCGCAATTTCGAGTATTTTGAGGCCTGCAAGCGGACCAGTTTTCGTCATTCAGGCATACCTGCGTCTGAGACCTTGGCGCTTTGATCCAGGCCGTTTCGCCGCTCCAGATTTCGAGACGGGTTGCAGTCGTGCTGGGCGGCAGTGTCGAAAGTAAGATTGGCAAAATGACCTTGATTCGCCTAATTCATTCTCTGGAGCAATTATTCCTGTGGGGCATGTCCATGCTCGATTCTCGCCTCAAGCATGCCGTCGCGGTTGGTCAGCTTCGTTCCTTCTCCAGGGCAGCGGATGCGGTTGGTGTCACGCAGTCGGCGGTGACCAAGAGTGTCGCTGAACTCGAACGGCATCTTGGCTATTCCCTTTTCCATCGGACCTCACGGGGCGCGATGCCGACAGAGGAGGGACGCGAATTTATTGATCGCGCAGCGCGCTTGCTTGCCGACGCAGCTGAACTACTCGGAGATACAGCCCGCCGCGCCGACGCCTATGCGGGCCCGCTTCGAATCGGACTGTTCCCAGGGTCAATCGACTGGTTGCTCACCCAACCTCTGGTTTCTTTGCTGCGGCGCCATCCGGCAGTGCGCGTCGAAGTCGTTTCGGGCAACAGCGAAAGGGGCGTGCGACTCCTGTCGCGCGGCGATATCGATGTCGCCTTTGGACTTGAAGCGGCCTTTGCACGCTGGCCGGAATTCAAGTGCGAGCGGGTCGCCTCGATCGAAATACTGCCTTTTGTGCGGAACAATCATCCCATTCTGGGGATAAACCCGACCAGCAAGGAGCCGCTGGTCCAGTTCGAATTCGTAGTGCCCTCATCTTCCGAACCCTACACATCGATCATTCAGCAGATGTACGAAAAAAGCGGTAAGCGTCCCGCTGACTGGATCCACATGACAGACTATTTTCAATTGGTTCGACGGATCGTTGCCACATCCGATGCTATCGGGATGGTTGCAAAACAGTTCACCGAGAACTCATGGTTTCGCGCCAATTTCGTGGCCTTGGAGGGAATCGGTTTATTCGATCCATTGACGCTTTGTTATGCTGTGCGTAGCCGCTGGCAGGTAAAACCGGCTGGCCGTGCGCTCGTCAGCCTTGTTCGTCAGGCATGGCGCACCGCATCATCGGATTAACGGCAAGGGGGCGGGGTGCGATCGGAAATCCGCTGCATCCGTCGCGATCAGCTAGAGCATTTCGCGCAGAAGTGGGAACCGGCTTTCCGGCAGGAAATGCTCTAGCAAATTGATCTTGGGCATTTTCCGAGTTGGCGGGTGATTCCACTCGCCTCGAAAATGGCCTAGAAGCTAATCGCCACTTCTCCGCCGATGACGCGCCCCCTGTTTAGCGGTGAAAGGCTTGCACCCGTGCCCCCGAAGGCCGCCGGCAAAGGTGTATCGCCGCCAATCGTCACCTCATTCAGGAGGTTTCGGCCATAGATGGAGAAGCGCCAGTGCTTGTTGTCGGTCGCCAATGTGAGGCTCGCATCGAGCATATCGGCGCCCTGAAGGAAGCCGACGTTGTTGTCGGTGAATGCCGCCTTGTCGCGATGCGTGAAGCTGACACGCGCCGTTGCTGTCCCCAATTCGCCAAGCTGCTGATCATAAGTCAGCCCCACGCCATAGGTCCATGGCGACAGCCTTGGCAATTTGAGCGCACGATCCACATCGTTGATGACGCCATCACCGCTGAGGTCGAACTGGACGTTGCGATACTGGCCATTCACGTAGCCGAGCTGACCCGAAATCACGAGGTTGGACAAAAGAAAAAACTGCCCCTCGGCCTCGACGCCTTTGATTGTGGCGTCGGCGGTGTTCCGTATGACCTGGCTGACGCCAAGCGGTCCGGGCAGGTTGATCTCGCGCTGCAGGTCCTTCATGCGATTGTAGAAGGCCGCCAGGTTGATCCGGTGGCGCCCGAATTGCTTCTTGGCGCCGAGTTCGAAACTGTCCTGGGTCTCTTGATTGAATGGCCCCGGCGGCACAGCGGGATCGGTGTTGCGCAAATTATATCCGCCGCTGCGGAACCCGCGCGTGTAAAGGCCATAAATCTGCGTGTCGTCATCCGGCTTCCACTGAAGGCCGATTTTCGGCGTAAACCCTCGCCATTTTGCCGCGTCGGCGAAATTGGTTGCACAGATCAGCGTGTCTAGATTGCAACCATTTGCGCGTAAGGCCGAGACCCGAACGGCTTTGCGTTCCCAACTATACCGCGCGCCGAGATTCAAGGTCAGCGTATCGGTGAAATGCCAGTCGGTCGAAGCAAAAATGCCCCATGTTGTCTGGTCTTGCGTACCCCCACCGGAAACGATCCGAGCACCGCCCAAAAGATTCCGCAGCTCGGCGTAACGAAGATCCTGGGAAAAATAGTATAGACCGGTTGTCAATTCGACGTCACCGAACCTTCCGGCATAACGAAGTTCGTCGCTGAGTTGATCCTGGTCGATTTCGAAAAAGGCATGAAAGAAGGACTGTGGTGTTCCATCGATATCAGCGCCCGCGGAGGATCGGAATTTCCGATAGCCAGCGATGTTGGTGAAGACGCCTTCGCCCAGACCGACATCGATGTTGGTTTCCACGATCGCCTGGTCCCATTTGGCATCATAGAAACCTGGGAAATTGATCGAAAACCTGAAGCTGTCGCGGGAAACAGCGCGTGACTCTGGACAGGGGCTCCATCGCTTTCGACATCGCCATGCTCATAGCGGAGATCCATTCGGAAGCGGTCGCCACCCTTGAGCGAAAGTGCCGGGCGAATGATAAGGTCATGTGATTTACCGAAGCTGCGATTGTCGAAGCGGTTGCGAAACCAGCCATTGTCGTCGCTGTAGTAGACGGCCAATTTGGCAGCCAAAACGTCATCGACGATAGGTCCGGTAACCGTGCCGCTTACGGTCTTTTTCAGTCCCGTTTCAATGGATAGCTTGGCTTTGGCTCCAAAATCGAAGCTGGGCCGCGTGGTCCGCACAACCACGGCACCGCCGGTAACGTTGCGACCGAAAAGCAAGCCTTGCGGTCCACGCAGAACTTCGATCCCCTCAAGGTCGAAGTTGTCCAGCACGACACCAGCGTTGATGCCGAGGTAAATACCGTCAGTGAAAACGCCTACGGTGGGGTCGATCGATGGGATCGTGCTGTTGATGCCGAGGCCCCGGATAGTGAAATTGGCATAGCCCGGTGCCGTACCCACATCCTCGAGCTGGACGTTGGGAACGTCGTAGCTCAGACTTTGAAGATTCTGGACGAACTTGGCATCCAGCTGCGCTTCACCAAAAGCCGTGACCGCCATCGGTACTTTCTGCACGCTTTCGCCATAGCCCTTTTTGGTGGCGGTAACGACAATGTCCTCAGCCAGCGCTTCCGTGGCGCTCCCGGTTTGGTCGTTCGCCTGGGGCGTTGCTTCCTGGGCAAATGCTGTTCCCGAGCACAACAACGCGGCAGAAGCCAATAGACATCCTCTCATGGCTGATCCTCTCTTCCCAGGAGATATTGTGTAGTTCATGCCGTTTGGCGGCATTTGAGGGCCGTCGTCCAATTCAATTCGCTGCAGAACTATTCCTGCTGCTCATCGATATCTGGCGGCAGCACGACGCCATCGGCAGCCCGACGGCCGCTCAAAAATATCATGGTAATTCATCGGGTTGATTACGCTCTCAGCGCCCGTTCTACCGCCTCAAGGCTGTCATTCAGCCCGAGCGGGTGCTCGGCATCCGTGAAGTCGACAATTCTACCCCAGTGCCGGGCGACATCATCGAGCGTGAACGCCCTGTCCGCTCCGAAGGCGTGCCCAAGCGCGCGCTCCCACCTAAGCTTGGCGATATAGCCGGCTCCAACTTCAAAAAGCCCTTTGGTTTCGCTGCAATTCTCGTGCGCAAGCCAACCGACCAATGGACTGATCGCTTCCGCTCTGAGATTGGCGAGAAACTCTTGTGGAAAGGCAGTCGCGGTCATACGCGATGCGGCGATTGGGGCGATCGTATTAACCTGGATGTTTCTGGACCGCCCCTCCTCCGCCAGCGCGTTCGCAAGCCCCAATATTCCGAGCTTGGCTGCGGCATAGTTGGCCTGACCGAAGTTGCCGTAGATTGCGGCTGCAGACGTGGTCATGACGATGCGGCCATAGCCCTTGTCGCGCAGTATCGGCCATGCTGCCTGCGTCACTGCCCGCGTCCCATTCAGATGGACCCGCTGAAGCAGTGTCCAGTCTTCGTCGGTCATTTTGTGGAAGCTCACATCGCGCAGGATGCCGGCATTGTTGATGACGACGTCAACGGTTCCGAAGTTGTCAACCGCGGCTTGGATGATCAGCGCGCCCTCCTCGACCGACGCATAATTTGCCACCGCCTGACCGCCCGTGGCTCGAATTTCGTCGACCACATTGTCAGCGGCTGTGGAGCAGCTGCCGCTCCCTTTCTCGTCGCCACCCAGATCATTCACCACCACCTTGGCTCCGCGCCCGCCAAACATCAGCGCGTACTGGCGCCCAAGTCCGCCTCCGGCTCCGGTCACAACCACTACCCTGCCATCGAAACGAAGCTCTTCGTCCATCGCTTGTCTGCCTCTTTTACCTGAGCGACGCATCTGCGCATTTGATCCTGTGCGAGTCAGGCACGCGGCTCCATTTCCGTCGACGCTGTCGTTTTCGTCTGAGCCTTACCGAAAGGCTTGAATGCCGGTCAGGGCGCGCGAAACAACAAGCTTTTGAATCTCCGTCGTGCCATCGGGGATGGGGCAAATGATCGCCTCACGCACCAGCCGCTCAACGATGAATTCGCGGGTGACGCCGTTGCCGCCATGGATCTGAAGCGCATCGCGCGTCGCTTCGATCGCCATTTCGGTGGCGTACCACTTGGCCATCGAGCATTCCGTCTCTGCGCGCGTGCCCGCCTGGACGAGGGATATTGCCCGGTGCGTCAACAGACGGGCTGCGTCGATCTTGGTCGCCATGATGGCGATCTTGTCGGCGATCAGCTGATGGCCGGCGATCTTCTTGCCATGCTGCGCGCGATCGCGAGCGTACGCGATCGCCTCATCCATTGCTCGCCGTGCGATGCCGATACTCCACATCGCCATATGGCAGCGGGCAATCTCGAACACTTGCAACGTATTGCGCAATCCATCGCCGACCCGGCCGATCGTGTTTGCCACCGGTACGCGGCAATCGGACAGGAATATCTGTGCAGTCGATTGGCCGTTGAGCGCCATCTTCTGGATATCGCGCACCTCATACTCACTCTCGTCACGATCGACCAGGATGTGAGTGACTTCATTTTCGCCAGTCTTGCACGTACAGATGAAGATGTCCGAGTAGGCTCCGTTGGTGATCCAGGTCTTTTCGCCATTGATGACCCAGAAATCGCCGTCTCGTACGGCGCGTGTCTTGATGGCGGCGACGTCCGAGCCGACATCGGGCTCCGAGATGCCGAGCGAAACGAACTTCTCGGCCGCGACGAGGTCGGCAAGATAGCGTTGCTTGATCGTCTCCGGGGCGAAGCGGCGGATGAGTTCTGCGCCAACCGCGTTGATGAAGCCGGGTATGGCCACATCGAGCGAGGAATAGGCGATCTCCTCGAAAATGAGCAGATGAGTGAGCCATCCCATATCAAGCCCGCCCCATTGCTCCTGATGCGGTGCGGTAATATGGCCATAGCCGGTCAGTGCTTGAGTCCATTCCTTCATGAGCGGTTTGGGGATGAATCGCTCCCCATGCCGGCGGATTTCCGGCTCAAGCTTGTTGTCGAGAAAGCGGCGGACGGTTTCCACCGCCATGCGTTGTTCATCGGACAGCTCAAAGTTCATATCGTGACCCCGTGTTTCCCTAGGCGCGCTCTGACAACTACCGGCCCAGGATCGTGACGGCGACCACCGCCTCTTCCACCCCGATGACACCTCCGCCGTTCTGCGCGATCGCGAACCGGGCATTCGGAACCTGTCGATCTTCCGCCTCGCCGCGCAATTGCAGCGCAAGCTCGTAGATTTGGCCGAGCCCGGTGGCGCCGATCGGATGTCCCTTGCATTCAAGCCCGCCCGACGTGTTTACCGGAATACGCCCACCCAGCGCCGTCTCACCGCGCTCTGCCGCGAGTCCGCCCTCGCCAGGCGGCGTCAGGCCGAGCGCCTCGATTTCAATGATCTCGCCAACCGCCGTGGCGTCATGCACCTCCGCGACGCCAATATCTTCTGGCCCCACGCCGGCCATCGCATAGGCCCGGTTCGCCGCAAGGCGGCTGACATGGTGGTCATAATCAAAGGGATCGCGCGCGGCGCCGGTTTGCAGCACAGACGCCAGGATTCTTAGCGCCCTGTCCGGGGCTGCCGACAGTTTGCGCCGACCGGCTTCGCTGCAGATGATCGCAGCGGCGGCGCCGTCGCTGATCGGGGAGCACATCGGCAGTGTGAACGGGTAAACGATCGGAGGCGCAGCGAGTACACTTTCGACGGTATATGGGAGGCGATACTGGGCAAGCAGATTGCGCGTCGAATGCATGTGATTTTTCGCCGAGACGGCCGCGATTTGCGCTTGCGTCGAGCCGTAGGTCTTCATGTGCGCGCGTGCCATCGCGGCGTATACATCCATGAAAACGCTGTAAGGCTGACTCGATGTCGTTCCTTCCGGAACATCGACGCCATTGCCCATGGCCAGCAGCTGCGCGCGGCCCGACTCGGTTTCATGCACGTCCCAAGCGCCATCGAATGCACTGAACATGAGCGCCTTGTCGGGCGAGTACATCTTCTCCGCGCCGAGCGCGAGTACGACATCCGCTGCCCCCGATCGAACATAGGCGGCGGCCATGTGCAAGGCCGTGGAAGCCGTCGCACATGCGTTTTCGACATTCACCACGGGAACGCTTGAGATGCCCATCGCTCGCGCCACGATTTCGCCGCGGATCATGTCCTGGCCCTCCATATGCCCCTGGACGCAATTGCCGAAGAAGATGGCTTCGACATCGCCGGCGGTGCATCCTGCGTCGGAAAAGGCCTGCGACGAAGCTTCGGCGCAGAGCATTTTCAGGCTCTTGTCGAACTGTTTTCCGAACGGGGTCATCCCAACCCCCATGACGAATATGTCGGTCATTCGTTGATCCATTCTTCCAATGTGTTCCGCATCCGATCAGGTCTCACCGGTCGGAAAAATCGGGCTTCCGCTTCTCCCGGAATGCCGCCAGTCCTTCGACAATGTCGTTGGACAAGGCGTAAGCAGCCATGGTTTCGAGTTCCTGACGCAGCCCGACTTCGAGCGAGCTATCCTGCGCAGCGCGGACTAGCTGCTTCATGTAGGCGAGCCCTGGCCGGCTCTTTTCTGCAAGAGATTCTACCAGCGCTTGCGCTGCCGCAATGAGATCCTCGGGAGCAACCAGTTGGGTCACGAGTCCGGCTTCCTTCATCTCGGCAGCCGAGATGGTCCCGCCGGTCATCATCAGATGTTTCGCACGCGCTTCGCCGATCTTCCTAGGGAGTCGAACCGACCCTCCACCGCCGGGCAACAGGCCGTAATTTGCATGGGCGTCGCCAAATCTGGCCGGGTGCGCGGCAATGACGAGATCACAGCACAACACCAGTTCCAAGCCGCCGGCGAGCGTAAGGCCGTTGACCGCCGCAATTATCGGAAGGCGCGACGTCTCGATCCTGTTAAAAGCCTGACCGAGCGGCGGCAGAAACAGATTTAAGCGTTCGGCGAGAGTTTGTCCGCCTGTTCCATCGCCAATTGCGAGCAGATCCGCGCCAGCGCAAAACGCCCGTCCGGCGCCGGTAAGAATGCAAGCGCGCACCGTCGCATCTGCTTCCGCTGCCTCGATCGCTGCGGCGAGTTCCTCGGCCAAAGCCAACGACAGACTGTTCAACGCTGCCGGCCGGTTGAGGGTCACCCAAAGCGCTGGGCCGCGTTGCTCAACCAGGATGTATTCATAGTCCATTGCAGTCTCCCGCGCGCCGGCAGGCGGTCACCGGAATAGAGGATGTGGCTAGGATGGCTGCGTCGGTCATGCCCCCGAAATGCGCCGGTCCTGGCCCGCCCAATAGGGCTCTCGAAGCTTTGAACGAAGCACCTTTCCGACATTGCTCAACGGCAGTGGCTCGGCGGTAAAAACGACCTTGCTTGGCTTTTTTGCGGAGCCCAGACGCTGGCGCACCAAATCTATTATCTCGGTCTCCGTGATTTGTGCTCCGGGCTTGACACGCACCATTGCAAGCGGCGTTTCACCCCATTTTTCATGGGGCACGCCAAAGACCGCGACCTCGAGTACACCGGGATGGTCGGCAATTACGTTTTCGATTTCGGTGGGATAGATATTGAAGCCGCCTGACACGATCATGTCGTTGTTGCGATCGAGCAGATACAAAAATCCGTTTGTGTCGATCATGCCGACATCGCCGGTTTTGACCCAGCCATCTTCCATGCGCCGGGCGGTTTCCTCCGGATCGTTCCAGAATTCCTCCATCTGGCCATTTTCGAACCGTGCGACGATCTCGCCGGGCTCGTTTGGTCCCAGCACCTTTCCGTCCTCGTTACGGATTTCGATATCGGCGCCACTCATGGGACGTCCGACCGCCCGAATTGGGGCAGAACCTTCAAATTCGCCGAACCACTCGTTGGGCCCCATAGACGCGATGGGCAGGATTTCGGTCTGTCCATAGCCCGAATGAAGAACATGATTCCCGAATATCTGGCACGACTTGCGAAGCGTCGGCTCGGAGATCGGCGCTGAAGCACTCAGCAGAAACTTCAAATTCGGAAAGTGGCGGCCATATGCCCCGTCGTGATGCACTATGGCATTGAGCATGGTGGGGGCTACAAAGGCATGGCTGATCCGTTCCTGCTCGAGAGTGTCAAGAAAGGACGCTGGATCGAAGCCGTCCATCATCACGTTGCGGGCGCCGCAATACCAGGCCGGCACGAACAGGAAGCCCGATGCATGGGACAACGGGCCGACATGCAGAATGGCATCCCCTGGGGCCACTTGGGGGCCGATGCTGAAAAATGCGGCGGAGATCGTCATCCATGAACGGTGCCGATAGGCAACGCCCTTGGGTTTGCCCGTCGTGCCGCCGGTGTGGCGGATGACACAATAGTCCTCCGGCGCGACGACGGGATCAGGATCCCGGTCCGAGGCTGTCGCCAACCAATTCTCATAGTTGTGATCGCGGATAATGATCCGCTCAAGCGTCGGAGCTTGGGCATCCAGCCCCGCCAACTCCGAAGCCAATGCCTCATCGACCAGCGCCAACCGAGATCCGGTACTCGCGATCATATGGGCGTGCGCTTCACATCGGTTGCGCGCATAGAGAGGAACACGCGTATAGTTTCCAATGGCAGCCGCCAGTATGATGTCGGCGGCCTCGATGGAGTTCTTCTCCAGCGTAGCAATCCGGTCACCCGGTTGAAGGCCGCACTCCGCAAGAGCATTTGCGAGCTTCACGCCGCGCAACCAGGCTTCCGAGAAAGTCAACCGCCTGTGGCCGTGAACGAGAGCCTCTTGCTGGGCGAAATAACGTGCGGCGCGACGTATTTGCGTACGGACGTCCATCAGCCGCGCTCCTCTAAGGCGCTCGCCCACAATGGCGCAGTCGACACATAATAAACTGACATGCGATAGGCCTCTCCGGACTTCTTTTCGTAAGCATCTGTGTCTGCAGCATTGATCCAATCGTCCAATTCAATATTCTGCGATGCTATTCTTGCTGCTCATATTATCGTGCCGGATCATGTCGGCGGCTTTCTCGCCGATCATGATGCAGGTTGCATTGGTGTTGCCGTTGACGATTGATGGCATGATCGAGGCATCGGCCACGCGGATATTTGCGAGGCCGTGAACGCGCAGGCGGTTGTCGACCACCGCCATCTCGTCGGTGCCCATCTTGCATGTTCCCACCGGATGATAAGCATGATTGGCTTCTGCCCGGATATAGGCGTCGATCTCTTCATCAGTTTCAAGGTAGCGGTCAGGATAGAGAGGCCGTTTCATCATCGCCTTCATGCGATCCGAATGCAGGATCTCCTGCACGACACGGAAGGCATTGCGCAACGTCTTGAGGTCGTCGGGATGACTCAAGAGATTGAGGTCAATCTTGGGATCGGATTCGGGGTTTGAGTCATGTAAGGCAACCCAGCCGCGGCTCTTTGGGCGCCCAATATTGAGAATGATCGTATAGCCCCATTTCGTCATCAGCTTGTAGTCGCGCGCATGGTCGCGATAGGCGAGCGGCACGACATGGACCTGGCAGTCCGCCCGGTTCTGCCCCGGCGCGGATCGCAAGAAACCGCCTGCAGCCGTGGGCGGCGATGCCAGCCAGCTTTTCCTTTGCGTGAGATACTGGAATAGGTCTCGCACGGTCTTGAGCGCGCCAACGACATTGAGTGCGATCCCGAGCCGCTTCTTCGACTGGTAGACCAGCATCAGGTCAGGATGGTCGTGAAGATTCTGGCCGACACCGGGAATATCATGAATCACTTCGATTCCATGCTTCTCCAACTCATCACGCGGTCCGATACCGGAAAGCATCAACAGTTGGGGCGAATTATAGGCGCCGCCGCTGACAATGACTTCCTTTTCGCACGGGATCGTCTTCAACTGCCCGTCCTGGGAATACTCGACTGCCACCGCGCGGTTGCCCTCAAACCTGATACGATGGACGCGGGCATGTACTTCGACGCGGAGGTTGCCGCGCCTGCCCATCACCGGATCAAGGTAACACGCCTTCACGCTGGCGCGCTTCCCGTCCTTCACGGTAAACTGATAGATGCCGACACCTTCCTGGCTGGCACCATTGAAGTCCGGATTGGCTTGATGGTCCAGTCCAGTCGCCGCCTCGATGAAAGCATCATAGACATCGAATTCGCGCTTGCCGTTGGATACGTGAAGCGGTCCCGACGAGCCGTGAAACTCATCCTCACCGCGCTCATTATTCTCAGCCTTGCGGAAATAGGACAGGACATCGTTGTAACCCCAGCCGTCGTTGCCGAGTTCGGCCCAGTGGTCGAAATCCGACCGGTCGCCGCGGATATAGACCATCCCGTTCATACCGCTCGATCCACCCAGCATCTTCCCGCGCGGATTGTAGAGGCGGCGGTCGTTGAGCGCCTTTGAAGGGTCGGTGTTGAACCGCCAGTTGAGCGTATTGATCCGATAGTCTTGGATCAGCGCCGCAAAAGCGCCGGGCGTGGACACAAGCGGCGAGGTGCCTGGGCCGCCTGCCTCGAGCAGGCAAACGGTGACATCGGGGTCCTCGGACAACCGGCTGGCGATAACGCCGCCCGACGACCCACCTCCAATAATTACATAGTCAGCCATTTGCTTCCCTTGTCATTCGACCCATGCTGGCGACCCGGCGTCATGCAACATGCCAGCATCAACCGCCGCAGCCACGTCAGAGGATCTTTTCGAAGATGTTGAGTAGTCCTTCGGTCTTGCTCGAATAGGGTGGCAGAAGTTGACCAAGCAGGCTGAGTTTCGGCTGAGAGAACACCGGCTTGTAATGAGTGAAGCGCTCGAAACTGGCGACGCCGGTATAGGCACCGATGCCGCTCTGTCCGATGCCACCGAAAGGCAGCCGGCGCTGGAAGACGTGCATGACCGTGCCGTTGAGAGTCACGCCGCCAGCGTGCGTTTCGGAAATGATCTTGCGCCGTTCCTCACTTTCGTCGCCAAAATAATAGAGCGCCAGCGGGCGCTCATGCCGGTTTACGTAGCGAATGAGCTCGTCTTCGGAGCGATATGGCATGATCGGCAGGATCGGTCCGAAAATCTCCTCCTGCATCATCGCCATGTCATCGGTAACGTCGAGAACCGCCAACGGCACGATCCGATGCCGTTCAGGAAGCGTTCCATCGCCGTTGTCCGAGAGGTTGAGCACCGTCGCGCCCTTGGCTTCGGCATCATCGAGCAAACCTTGGAGCCGCGCGAACTGTCGGTCATTGATGATACTGGTGAAATCGGGGTTGCTTGCCGCGTTGGGGTAGCATTTGGCAACCTGAGCGCGGAGTGCGGCGACGAAGCTTTCCATCTGATCGACATGGACGAAGGCATAGTCAGCGGCGATGCAGGTCTGGCCGGCGTTGAGCAGCTTGCCGAACACTAAGCTTTCACAGACTTGTGCAAGCGATGCACCCTTGCCCACGATGGCAGGGCATTTGCCGCCAAGTTCCAGAGTAACAGGTGTAAGGTTGGCAGCCGCCGCTTCATAGACTTTGCGGCCAACCGCGGGTGAACCGGTGAAGAGAATATGGTCGAAAGGTAGGGCCGTCATCGCCTGTGCCATGTCGGGCCCGCCCTGGACAATCGCGAATTCCTCTTCGGCGAAATACCGGCGCACAAGCCGCTCGCTGGCTTCGGCGGCGTTGGCGGAAACTTCGCTCGGCTTTGCGATCACGCGGTTGCCGGCCGCCAATGCACCGGCCGCGCCAACGAATATGGTGCCGAGCGGATAGTTCCACGTGCCGAGAACGCCCACCACACCTAGGGGCTGGGGGACCAGGCGCGATGAACCGGGAAGGCCGAAGATGTCAGTCTTCACCCGCCGCGGCCTCAGCCACGTCTTCAGATTGCGGCGCGCAAATTTAATTTCCGATATGCCAAGCATCAGGTCGAGCAGGATAGTCTCGTAGCGGGATCGAATGCCGAAATCGGCGGCAACGGCATCGACCAATTCGTCTCTGTGCTGCTCAAATATCCGGCCAAGGCGCCCGAGCAGGTCCATGCGTTCTTCGTAGCTGCGCGAAACCTGCTCACGCGTCCCTTCGCGTTGGGTCGCGAAAATTCGTTCCAGCTCAGTTCTGTTCCGAGACGCATCCACGTTAAATCGTCCGGAGGCGCGCTGGCCGCTCGGCGCTGCTCGCCTGGGCGGTGCTTTCAGCTGCGCCGATCTCAGTGATCACAGCGCGCTCGATTCTGTACGCCGTGCCGATGAATGAGGGACCGTTGCCGGTGGAACGCATCATGGATACTCCTCGGTCTGAAAGTCAGGTCGAAAAAATCGGGGGCAGCGGGCGGGAGAGGATGCCCGCCGCCCCCGTCGCAGCAGCGATCAGAACTTGACTGTCGCTTCGACGCCATAAGTGCGCGGCATGCCGCGGTTCAGATAATCGTAGCCGAACACGTTGAGGTTGAGGCCGTAGGTGTAGTAATATTTGTCGAACAGATTCTTCGCCCACAAGCTAACCGACATATTGTCGTGCGCATAGGTTAATCGCGCATTGGCGAGCCAGTAGCCCGGATTTGCGCATGTAATCGCCTTACCCGCGAGCGTTATGTTCGATCCCGCTGGGGGTGTATCGCACGGTGTCTGCCCATAATTCTTGAACGGATCAAAATAGTACTTGCCCATGTAGGACGCATCACCGCGCAAGGTCAGCTTGTTGGTGCCGTCATCGATCATATCCCAGTCGAATCCGGCCTGGAACGTAACCTCCGGCGCGTTCGGGAAGGGATTGCCGTTGACGTTCAATGTCGGGCTGGCCGGGTTTGCCGGATCGATCACATTGCCTTTGTACTTGCTGTTGAGATAGCCCAGCGAAGCATCGAAACGCAACGTATCGGCCACCTGCCAGGCGAGTTCGGCCTCGCCACCGAACAGGCGACCATTGGCGCTGCGCGTGAAGGTTGTAGCGCCGACCACCTGCGTTACTTGGTGATTCGAATACTCGTAGTAGAAGCCCGCGAGGTTAAGTTGGACGCGGCGATCGAACAGCCGGGTTTTGAGCCCCGCCTCATATGCATTCACCTTTTCAGGCTGGATATAATAGACTTGATTGACGCCCTGATAGGCAAGCCCGTTGAAGCTGCCGCTGCGGTAACCGCGACTGTACTGGAGATAGCCCATGATATCATCGGCGAACTCATAGCTGACATTGATACGGCCGGTTAGCCTGTTTGCCTTTTCGCGCTGCTCAAGCGGCGCGAGATTGGGGTTGTATGGATTGCTGTAGGGGATCAGGTTGACAACCGGCGTCGTACCGTCGAGCGCATAGAGGAAAGTGCTGCCGTTAAGGTAATTGACCTTATCCTGGGTGTAGCGTGCACCCACCGCCACGGTCAGCCGCTCGGTCGCTTTCCAGGTTACGTCGCCGTAGATCGCCTTCGAGGGGCGCGACACGTCAAAACGCTGTTCGCCGAGGATCGGGGTGAACGGAGGCGCGCCTGCCCCGGCGCAGCCCGCCGAAAAGCTACCCCCCATGCCGCCATTGCCCGTATTATTGATCGCGATGTCGGTCTGGAGTGCAATCAGCGAGCGTGCATCAAGGAAGCCGTTGGGATTGATCTCGATCGCGTCGCAGAATCCGGCATCGCCAGGCCCCAACGCCGGATTGGCGGCAAAGGCTGGGATATAGCGGATCGCGTCGGGCGTTCCGATTGCGGCGTTATTGTAGCTGCCCGGAAGACCGGCGCCAAGCAGCAGCGGCCTCAGCGCCCCGAAAAAGTCCGGGTAGTTGACCGTCTTGACCTTGTCCCTGCCATAATAAAGGCCGGCAATGATATCGAGGCGGTCGTTCGAATAGCTGAAACGCAGGTCCTGGTTGAAATTCTTGCTCGTCGACGTGTAGCCGATCGAGCAGAGATCGGCTGGGCCGCCATCGCAATCATCAGGATTGTTGATATAGTCGCCGGTGTCGTAGCCGGTAATCGAGGTGACGGAGAATTGGTCGCTGACATCCCATTTGATGTTGAGGGCTATCCCTTTCGACTTGCTGATGTTCTTACCTACCCGATCAACTGCGACCTCATTGTCACGCAGCAACCGCCCGCCTAGGAAAGGTTGCGGATCGTAACGCGAATAGCCGAGCGCATCCTGCCCGCCCGCGAGTTGACCACCTGCATAGGGCGCGGTGCCCCATGGATCGTCCTTCGCGGCATAGAGCTTCAAATTGATGTCGAGATCGGGATCGGGCCGGAAGCGGATCGAGATGCGACCGCCGATCGTATCGGTGGTCCCTAGGTCGCGCTCATTCCCAGGCAGTACATTGCGCTGCCAACCATCCCCTTTTGCAAAAGTACCGGCGACGCGGACGCCCAAGATGTCGGGAACCAGCGTCGCTTCAGCGGCGCCCTGCACCGTGAAAGTGTCGTAATTGGCATAGCCGGCGGTCAGATAGCCATTGGCCTCTCCCAGATCCGGCTTGCGCGTGAAGAAGCTGATCGCGCCACCCGTGGTGTTGCGACCGTAGAGTGTTCCTTGCGGTCCGCGCAGTACCTCGACCCGGTCGATGTCATAGAGTTGCAGGCCATGGCTCGCCCGGAAGCTCTGATAGACTTCATCGACATAGACGCCAACCGGCGACGCAGTGGAGGCGGAAAATTCGTTCGCCACTGAAATCCCGCGCAGCGAGAAATTCGGTTGGGTGCGACCATAGGGAGTGGTGACTTGCAGGCTGGGGATCGCGCCCATCAAGTCTGAGGTCTCCGTGATGCCGCGCGTGCGCAGCGTCTCGCCGCCTATGGCGGAAACGGCGGCTGGAACATCCTGCAAATTCTGTTCGCGCTTCTGCGCCGTGACGACGATTGTCTCAAGGCCACCTTCCTGCGCCTCGGGCTTTTCGCCCTGCGATGCAGCGTCCTGGGCATGTGCCGGCACTGCAAGCGCACACGCGATCGATAGCGCGGTGGCACAAAGCAAATTTGTCCTAAAGGCTGTGACCATGACTGTCCTCCCCACGGCATTTTTTGATTTGGCGCCATTTGCCGCGCCTTGGGGCTCATCGTCCAATTCAATTTGTTGGCGAACTATTCCTCCCACTCATTGATTAAGGACTGATGAGCCTGCACCGCTGACGCTTCGTGGCGACGCAAATAACCCCATATATTTCATTGAATTAGTCACGCTGAGCGCGTCCATCGGGACGGATGCGCGCGTTCTGCTCGCCCCAATCGAGCCCTTCCAGACGATGTATCGGCGTAATTGGCGGTCCCGGCGGTTTCCCTTGTCGAGTTGCAAGGGGAATCAGCTATGATGAGATGTAGTGAGATACGGTTTCTTGGAGTTCATTCTACTATTCGCGGATGCATCTAAGTAGCTGATATTTCTAACAACTATGGCAGAAAACCGCGCCTCTAAATCGGCGGTTCTGACTTTTGAGGCTCATCGCGAAGCCGCCCGAAGGGGGCGTTGCCAATACGGCTGTCTCTGGTCGCTTGGTGGCAGGTGCTGGATGGGAGCGGAACAGCGCATGAATTGTGAGAACTCGATAGGATTCTTCTCGACATTCGACACTGCGGTTGCCGCGTCGATCACGTCGGCCCAGTCTTGGAGCATCCGCCTTCGCGGTGTGAGATAGAGCGCACTGTTGTAAGCGCCGCGCACCTCATCCTCGTCCTCGTGAGCGAGCGCCATCTCGATCCAATCCGGCTTGTAGCGTTCGGCTTCGTTCGCCCAGGTCGAGCCGAGCCCCCTAAACCCATGTACCGTCTGCCGATGGAGATACCCCATCCGATAACAGGCATAGATCATGGTGTTCTCGGAAATAGACTTTCCAGGCTTGGCTCCGGGAAAGAGGAACGCATCGTTCGTCGCCTGCAAGCGGCGCTGAACGATCATTGCGGCCTGGCGGGACAGCGGAACAAGATGCTCACGTTCCATCTTCATGCGCTCCGGCGACAGACGCCATAGCGGGTTCGGTCCATAGAGATCCTCGAACTCGTCCCTGGCCGCGAAGCGGGTTTCGCTGGTTCGGACCCATGTGAGCAAGGTGAACAGCAGCGCGTCACGGGTGATCTCGCGGCGGCGCGGCGTGTCCTCGCCGTCATAGGCGAAGATCGCTCGCACCAGCTTCGGAAACTCCGCGAGCGGCACGCGCGCCATGTGCCTGACGGGCGGCTTGGGCTTGAGCGCATCGTTGAGGCCGAGCGTCGGATCGATGGTCGCCCAGCCGCTCGCGATCGCGAAGCGATAGATCTGGCTGACGTTCTGCTTGAGGCGACGGGCGATATCGAGGGCGCCGCGCGCTTCGACCGCGCGGATCATCTCGAGAATCTCGGGCGGGTCGATTTCCGTGATCGGACGCTTCCCGATGACCGGAAAGACGTCGCGCTCCATCCGGTTGATGACGCGCAGGGCATGGGCCGAGTCCAGCCCTTCAATACGATTGGCGTGCCAGGCCCGCGCAATCTCTTCGAACAGCTTGAGCGCGGCCCTCTGCTTCTTCGCCCGCTTCCTGGCCTCGGCGGGGTCCTCACCCTGATCGAGCAGCCGCTTGGCTTCGGTCCGCTTCTCGCGGGCGATCGCCAGCGTGACGGTCGGATATTTGCCGAAGCTCAGCAGTTTTTCCTTGCCGTCGAAGCGGTATTTCAGGCGCCAGAGCTTCGATCCGTTCGGCTGGACGAGCAGGTGCAGGCCTTCTCCATCGGACAGCTTGTAGGGGCGCTGCCGCTTGGTGGCGTATTTGACCTCAAGTTCTTTCAAAGCCATCTGGGGGTATCGCCTGTTTTGGGGACAGCCGAAAAATACCCCCAAAATACCCCCAATCCAAATCGCCGTGGGTGGCCGCAGCCGGTCGCACCGGGACGCCGGCGTACGCAACGGGACGCGAAAAATATTTGATTTTCCTCGAAAAATGTCTGCCAGTGGCCTCAGTGGGTCACTGGTGGACAATCCGGGTTGGTAGCGGAGGAGGGACTTGAACCCCCGACCTACGGATTATGATTCCGCCGCTCTAACCAGCTGAGCTACTCCGCCATCCAGGCCAGCACGGGCCAATGGCCGGTGCAGGTCGCGCCCTATAATTGGACGATGCGCCGCGGTCAAACCAAATTGCACTTTGTCTGCGCCAAGAATTGCCTGCGTCGCTTGCGGGCTTGTTTTCCGCGACCGCAACCGGCAGATGGCTGGCGATGCCGTAAGGGCAGGGGGCTGGATCTTGAGGAGGGAGTGCCGTGCAGGACAGCTATGACATCGCGATCGTGGGGGCAGGCCATGCCGGAGCCCAGGCCGCCATTTGCCTGCGCCAGATGGGCTTTGAAGGCACGATCGGTCTGATCGGCGACGAATCTTTCCCGCCCTATGAGCGGCCGCCGCTGTCCAAGGAATATCTGGCGGGCGACAAGCCGTTCGACCGCATCCTGCTGCGCGCCGAAGCCTTCTGGACCGAGCGGGGAATTGACCTGCAGGTCGGCAAGCGCGTCACCGCGGTCGATCCGGTGGCGCAGAGCCTGACGCTGAGCGGCGGTGCGAGCGTGGGCTATGGCACGCTGATCTGGGCCACCGGCGGCACGCCGCGGATGCTTGATTGCCAGGGCAGCAATGCGCGCAATGTCTTCGCCGTGCGCACTCGCGCCGATGTCGACAAGATCATGGCGCGCATGGAGACGACACAGAGCGTTGCCATCATCGGCGGGGGCTATATCGGGCTCGAGGCGGCGGCAGTGATGCGCAAGCTCGGCAAGCAGGTGACGCTGATCGAGGCGCTTGATCGGGTGCTGTCGCGCGTCGCGGGCCCCGCGCTATCGGCGTTTTTCGAGGAGGAGCATCGGGCGCACGGCGTCGATCTGCGCACCGGCTATACCGTCGACCATATCGAGACCGATGATTCGGGTCATGCCGTTGCGGTGCAATGCGGCAATGGCGAGCGGATTGCGGCGGACATGATCATCGTCGGCATCGGCATCATCGCGCAGACCGGCCCGCTGATCAGCGCAGGAGCGGCCGGTGGCAACGGCGTCGATGTCGATGAATTCTGTCGCACCAGCCTGCCGCATGTCTATGCGATCGGCGATTGCGCCGCGCATGCCAATGCATTTGCGAACGATCGGGTCATCCGGCTGGAATCGGTGCAGAATGCCAACGACCAGGCGAAGGTTGCCGCAGCGCACATTCTCGATCAGGCGCAGGCCTATAACGCGATTCCCTGGTTCTGGTCGAACCAGTATGATCTCAGGCTGCAAACCGTGGGCCTGTCGGTCGATTACGATCAGGAGTTGGTGCGCGGCGATCCGGCGAGCCGCAGCTTCTCGGTCGTGTATCTGCGCGGCGGCAAGGTCATCGCGCTCGATTGCGTCAATGCCACCAAGGATTACGTCCAGGGCCGCAAGGCCATTCTCGATGCGATCCCGCTCGATCTTGAACAACTCGCCGATGCGAGCGTGCCGATCAAGGAGGTTGGCCACGCCTGAGCAAGGCTTTTTAGCGGAATCCGGCAAAAAATTTGCAACTAAGGAAACAATCTTGCCCTATCATGGGTTAACCCGCTAGATACGAAGCAACCATCGTATACGGTGTCCCCCAGGTTTCTGCGAGTTAGCCATTCCGCTTTCCGTTCGCCCCACACGAACGTTCGTCATGCGCTATGCCGTGATCGGTCTGGCGGCACTGTCGCTCGCCGGTTGTTCTGCCGGCGATGAAGGCAAGGGGCGGCAACGCCCGACGCCGGAGGTCGGCTTTGTTGTCGCGAAAACCAGTTCTGTACCGGTAGCGGTCGAGCTTGCAGGCCGCATCGCCGCGTTCGAGATGTCCGAGGTGCGTCCGCAGGTCACCGGCCTGATCCGGCGGCGTTTCTTCACCGAAGGCGCCTATGTCCGCGCCGGGCAGACGCTGTATGAAATCGACCAGCGCCTGTACCGCGCGGCGACTGCCGAGGCGAGCGCCAACCTCAACAGCGCGATCGCCAATGCCGAGGCCACGCGCATCCGCGCCGAGCGTCTGAAGCCGCTTGCCGAAGCGCAGGCGGTCGCGATGCAGGACTATGTCGATGCGCAGGCCGCCGCGCGCCAGGCCGCCGCCGCGGTGCAGCAGGGCCGCGCGCAGGTGCAGACCGCCAATGTGAACCTGCAGTTCACCCGGGTTCCTGCGCCGATCAGTGGTCGCATCGGTCGTTCGCTGTTCACCGTGGGTGCGCTGGTCACCGGCAACCAGGCCCAACCGCTCGCGGTGATCCAGGGCGTCGATCCGGTGTTCGTCGATATCCAGCAGTCGAGCGCCGATCTGCTCGCGCTGCGCCGATCGCTGGCGCAGGGCGGGGCAGTGCCTGCCAGCGCCGAGGTGTCGCTGATCCTCGAGGATGGCAGCGAATACGGACCACGCGGGACGGTGCAGTTTTCCGAAGTGATGGTCAACGCCGCCACCGGAACGGTGACGCTGCGCGCCCGCTTTGCCAATCCGCAGGGTCTGCTCCTGCCGGGGATGTTCGTGCGCGCGCGGTTCGACCAGGCGATCAACACCAATGCGATCCTGGTGCCCCAGGCTGCTGTCACCCATAATGCGCGCGGCGACGCCAGCGTGTTCGTCGTCGATACCGGCAACAAGGCGGCCGAGCGCAAGGTCAAGGCGGAACGCGCGGTCGGCAATGACTGGGTCGTGACCCAGGGCCTCAAACCCGGTGACAAGGTGATCGTGCAGGGCCTGGGCAAGGTAAGGCCCGGCGCGCCGATCCGTCCCGTCCCCGCCAGCAAGCCGCAGGTAATCGCGGCACCCCGACCCGACAAGAAAAGCTGAGGCGCGGCGATGTCGCGCATCTTCATCGAACGGCCGATCTTTGCCTGGGTGCTTGCGATCATCACGATGCTCGCCGGGATCGGCGCGATCTATCTGCTCCCGGTCGAGCAATATCCCGATGTCGCGCCGCCCCAGGTCAATATCCGTGCGACCTTTCCCGGCGCTTCTGCCGAGACGCTGGAAAACAGCGTCACCCAGATCATCGAGCAACAGCTGACCGGCATCGACGGGCTGCTCTATTTCAATTCGAGCTCGACCTCGCGCGGGCAGGTGACGATCAGTGCCACGTTCGAAAAGGGCACCGATCCCGATATCGCGCAGGTCCAGGTGCAGAACCAGGTGCAACAGGCGCTGGCGCGTTTGCCGCAGCAGGTGCAGCAGCAGGGGTTGCGCGTCACCAAGTCCAACCCGGACTTCCTGTTCATCGTCGGCGTCTATGACGAGACCGACCGCAGCACCAATATCGACGTTTCCGACTTTCTCGTCTCCAATCTGCAGGACACGCTGTCGCGCATCGAAGGCGTGGGCGAGACCAACGTGTTCGGCTCGCAATATGCGATGCGCATCTGGCTCGATCCGGACCGGCTCGCGTCGGTCGGGCTGATGCCTGGCGACATCATCACTGCGATCCGCAATCAGAATACCGAGGTCGCGGCAGGCGAGGTCGGTGGCCTTCCCCAGCCCGAGAGCAACCGGCTGAATGCGACCGTGACCTCGCAGTCGCGGCTGCGCACCGTCGACGAGTTCAAGGCGATCATCCTCAAGTCCGAACAGAGCGGTGCCATCGTGACGCTGGGCGATGTCGCGCGGGTGGAGCTGGGCGCGGAAAATTATTCGGCGTCAAGCCGCATCAATGGCCATCCCGGCGCAGGCCTCGCCATCTCGCTGGCGCCGGGTGCCGATGCGCTGGCCACCGCCGATCTGGTGAAAAAGGCTGTTGCCGATGCCAAGCCAAGCTTTCCGCCGGGCTACAATGTCGCCTATGCCAATGATTCGACCGCCTTTATCCGGTTGTCGATCGAGGAGGTCGTGCAGACGCTGATCGAGGCGGTGATCCTCGTTGTCATCGTCATGTTCGTGTTCCTGCAGAGCTGGCGCGCGACGCTGATCCCCACCATTGCGGTGCCGGTGGTGCTGCTCGGCACCTTCGCGATCTTCTATCTCGCCGATTTCTCGATCAACACGCTGACGCTGTTCGGGCTGGTGCTGGCGATCGGCCTGCTGGTCGATGACGCGATCGTCGTGGTGGAAAATGTCGAGCGCCTGCTCGAGGAAAATCCCGAAATGACGCCCAAGGAAGCGACGATCAAGTCGATGGGCGAGATCCAGGTCGCGCTGGTCGCGATCGCCGTCGTGCTCTCCGCGGTGTTCCTGCCGATGGCGTTTTTCGGCGGTTCCACTGGCGTCATCTATCGTCAGTTCTCGATCACCATCGTCTCGGCGATGGTGCTCTCCGCGCTCGTCGCGCTGATCCTCAGTCCGGCGCTGACTGCGACCCTGCTCAAGCAGAAGAGGCACGACGGTTCCGATTCGCAGACCGGTCTGCATCGCCGCTGGCCCTGGGGCGCAGAGAAGCTCGAACGCGCGCAGCACTGGTTCAACCATGGCTTTGCGCGCGGGACCGATCGCTATGTCGCGGCGGTGGAGAAGGTGGTCGATCGCAAATGGCTGTTCCTGGCGATCTATGCGATCGTGCTGGTGCTGCTGGTGGCGCTGTTCGTCCGGCTGCCGACCGGGTTCCTGCCGGTGGAAGACCAGGGTGCGGCGCGTCTGCAGTTCCGCCTGCCCGCAGGTGCCACGCAAGGCCGCACCCGAGAGGTTCAGCTGGCGATCGAGAAATACATGCTGAACGACGAGCGCAGGAACATCGCGGTGATGTTCAGCGTCGCCGGCGGCGGGCAGGGCGCGGCGGGGCAGAATACCGGCCAGGGCTTCGTCAATTTCGTCGACTGGTCCGAGCGGACGGCTGCCGAGGATAGCGCAGACGCGATTAGCGAGCGCGCGACCAAGGCCTTTTCGGCGTTCCGCGATGCACAGGTCAACGTGCTGGTCCCGGCGGCGATCCGGGGCCTCGGCCAGACCAACGGTTTCAGCCTGCAGCTGCAGAACACCAGCGGCATGAGCCGCGAGGAGTTCGCAGAAGCGCGGGACAAGCTGCTGGAACTTGCGGAAAATGATCCCGTGCTGGCCGGCGTGCGGCTGGGCGAGCTGCCCGATGTGCAGACGCTGCAGGTCGATATCGATCAGCCCAAGCTCGCTGCGCTCGGCCTCAACCAGAATGACGTGAACACCACCTTGTCCGCGGCCTGGGGTGGACAATATGTCAACGACTTCATCGATCGCGGACGAGTGAAGCGCGTGTTCGTGCAGGCCGATGCGCCCTATCGCGCAACGCCCGACGATATCGGTCGCTGGTTCGTGCGCGGCAATGACGGCCAGATGGCGCCGTTCAGCGCCTTTGCCCGGACGCGCTGGTCGACAACGCCGACCACGCTATCGCGCTTCCAGGGCTATCCCAGCTTCCAGTACGAGGGCCAGGCGGCACCGGGGCAGAGCTCGGGCGCGGCGATGGACCGGATCGAGGAGCTGGCCAAGCAGATACCCGGCGTCAGCGTCGCGTGGTCGGGCCTGTCGTTCCAGGAGCGGCTGTCCTCGGGCCAGGCGCCCTTGCTCTATTCGCTTTCGCTGCTCGTCGTGTTCCTGTGCCTCGCCGCGCTCTATGAAAGCTGGACGATCCCGGTTGCGGTGATGCTGGTCATCCCGCTCGGCCTTGTCGGAGCAATCTTCGCGGTTACGCTGCGCGGGCTGGAGAACGACGTGTACCTCCAGATTGGTCTGCTCACCACCATGGGGCTCGCAGCGAAGAACGCCATTTTGGTGATCGAATTTGCCGAACAGGCCGAGAAGCGTGGCGCGCGGGTGATCGATGCGGCGCTTGAAGCGGCCCGCTTGCGTCTCCGTCCGATCCTGATGACCAGCCTTGCCTTCATCTTCGGCGTGTTGCCGCTGGCACTGTCGAGCGGGGCCGGAGCGAACAGCCGCATCGCCATCGGCACCTCGGTGATCGGCGGGATGCTGACCGCAACGGTGCTGGCGATCTTCTTCATCCCGCTGTTCTTCGTGCTCGTCCGCCGGACGACGCGCGATACGCTCAAGAAGCTTCATATCGGCGAGCCGAAGCCGGGTGAGGGCGCTGCATGAAACATTGTGCTCCCCTGATCGCGCTGGCGCTGCTCGCGGGCTGCTCGATGGCACCCAAATATGTGCAGCCGGATCTGCCGGTGCCCGCTTCCTGGCCAATCGGCGATGCCTATCTCGCGCAAAGCGAAGCCGCTCTGCCGGTGATGAGCTATCGCGAGGTCTTTGCCGATCCGCGGCTGGTGCAGGTGATCGAGCAGGCGCTGGCCAACAACCGCAATTTGCGCGTGGCGGCGGCCAATATCGAGGCGGCGCGCGCGCAGTTTCGCATCCAGCGCGCCGCGCAGCTGCCCCAGATCAACGCGCAGGCCAACCGCACGCAGTTCGACAATGGCACGGCCAATCAGAACCGCAATCAGGATATCGATATCGGCAACAACCCGGCGGCTAGCCGATCGACGGCGGGTACGCGCTATACCGCCGATCTTAGCACCACCGCGTTCGAGCTGGACCTGTTCGGGCGGTTGCAGTCGCTCTCGGATGCCTCGCTCAACCGTTATTTCCGCACCGAAGCGGCGGCGCGCGCGACGCGGCTGACGCTGATCGGCGATATCGCCGATGCGTGGCTCACCTATGCCGCCGACAGGTCGCTGCTCAAGCTGGCCGAGGACACAGCCGCCAATGCGCGTGAACGCGTGAAGCTGACCCGGCTCAGGCTCGATGGCGGCATTGCCCCGCGCACCGATCTGCGCCAGGCCGAACAGATTCTTGCGACCGCAGAGGCCGATATCGCGCAGCAGACCACCGCGCTGGCGCAGGATGTGAACGCGCTGCAACTGCTCGTCGGCGCGCCGCTCGACGAGGCGTTGCTCCCGCAGTCGATCGCCGATGCGGGCGATGCGGTGCGGGTGCTGCCCGCCGGGCTCGATTCGACCATATTGCTGCGTCGCCCCGATGTGCTGCAGGCCGAATATGAACTGCGCGCCGCCAATGCGGAGATCGGCGCAGCGCGCGCCGCGCTGTTCCCGCGCATCACGCTGACCGGGCTGGCAGGCCTGGCGAGCAACGCGCTCTCCACCCTGTTTACCGGCGCGGCGTTCAACTATTCTGTGGGTGAGACGGTGCGCTATTCGATCTTTGCCGGCGGCGCGGCCAAGGCTGGCGTGGCGCAGACCCGGGCACAGCGCGATGCGGCGCTGGCGGGCTATGAAGGCGCGATCCAGGCGGCGTTCCGCGATGTCGCCGATGCGCTGGCGCGGCGTGGCACGATCACCGAACAGCTCCGCGCCAACCGATCATTCGTCGATGCGGCGGAGGATAGCTATCGCCTGACCGACATGCGCTATCGCGGCGGGCTCGACAGCTTCCTCACCAGCCTCGATGCCCAACGCTCGCTCTATCAGGCGCAGCGCACGCTGCTGGCGACGCAGCTGGTCGAGGCGAGCAATCGCGTGACGCTCTACCGCGCGCTGGGTGGCGAGACGGTGGAGCGTCCCGATCGCACCAATCCCTGATTATGCGCGTTCCCCCTCCCTGCAAGGGAGGGGTTAGGGGTGGGTCAAAGCGAGATAATGCGGACGGTGGTTCTCTAACGACTTACCCACCCCCGGCCCCTCCCTTGCAGGGAGGGGAGCAGGTCGGCGGAATCCGGTAACCCGATTGAACGCTTCAGCCCTTGGGCCGCTTGGCGAATGGCTTGCCGCCGGGCTTTCCCGCCGGACGTGGCTTGCCTTCGAAGCGCGGCTTGCCCCCGGGACCGCCAGCGCGCGGGCCATCTCCGCGCGGACCGCGTGCGGGCTTGTCGGCATAGGACGCGCGATCGGCTTGGGTCTTCTTGTCGCCAAAGCTCTTGCGATCACCGAACGGCTTCTTGTCGCCAAACGGTTTCCTGTCGCCCTGCGGCTTGCGATCGCCCGCAGGCTTGCGTTCGCCATAGGGCTTGCGCTCGCCATCCTCGCGCGGCGGGCGACGTTCGCCATCGCTGCGCGGCTCGTAGCGCGGCTTGAGCGGCGCATTGCCGCGGCCCTTCTTGCCCGACCCCGATCCGTCGCGGCAATCGCCGCGCGGCGGCGGGCCCGAGCGCGGGCGATAGGCGGGGGGGCCGTCGGCGGTGGTGATGATCACGCTGCCTTCATCGCCATCCTCGCCGCCCGACGTCCGCTTCACGGCCTCGGCAAAGCGCTCCGCCATGGCTCGCGGAATTTCGAAATGGGTGCTGTCGTCGCCCAGCCGGATCGCCCCGATCTCGCTGCGGGTGATGTGTCCGCGTCGGCACAGCAGCGGCAGCAGCCAGCGCGGATCGGCGTTCTGGCGGCGGCCGATATTCATCTCGAACCAGACCGTGTCCTCGAAGCCGGGGCGGGGGCCACGCTCGCGCTGCGGCGGCGGGGCGCTGGCGTCGAGCAGCTCTTCGGGCGCAGGCATTTGTGCGCGGTGCGCCTGGACCAGCATCACGGCGAGGTCCTCGGCGCTGCGTTCTGCGAGCAGCGCCTGGGCGAGTTCGCGATCGGTCTCCTCGGCCTCGACCGGTGCGCGCAGCCGCTCGAGCAGGCGGTCGCGGTCGGCCTGGCGGATGTCTTCGGCCGAGGGCGGATTGATCCATTGCGCCGGGATGTTCGCGCCGCGCAGCATCTGCTCGAGCCGGCGGCGGCGCGGATAGGGCACGATCATGAGCGCGGTGCCCTTCTTGCCCGCACGGCCGGTGCGGCCCGAACGGTGCTTGAGCGTGTCGGCATCGCGCGGCAGCTCGACATGAATGACCAGCGACAGGCCGGGCAGGTCGATGCCGCGTGCCGCCACATCGGTCGCCACGCAGACGCGCGCGCGCCGGTCGCGCAGCGCCTGCAGCGCCTGGTTGCGCTCGTTCTGGCTGTGCTCGCCCGACAAGGCGACGGCGGAAAAGCCGCGCTCGATCAGGCTCGCATGCAGATGCCGCACATTGTCGCGCGTCGCGCAGAACAGGATCGCGGTCTCCGCCTCGTACAGGCGCAGCAGGTTGACAACGGCGTTTTCGGTGTCCGAAGGCGCGACGGTGCAGGCGATATAGTCGATATCGCCATGGCCGCGCTCTTCGCTCACCGTCGAGATTCTGTGCGCATCGTGCTGATAGCGCTTGGCCAGGGCCACAATCGGCTTGGGCATGGTGGCCGAGAACAGCAAGGTGCGGCGGCCTTCGGGCGTCGCGTCGAGAATTTCTTCCAGATCCTCGCGGAAGCCCATGTCGAGCATTTCGTCGGCCTCGTCGAGCACCGCGACCTTGAGCGCCGAGAGGTCGAGCGCGCCGCGCTCGAGATGATCGCGCAGGCGCCCTGGCGTACCGACCACGATCTGCGCGCCATAGCCCAGATTGCGCCGCTCGCGCGAGGCATCCATGCCGCCGACACAGGTGGCGATGCGCGCACCGGCGGGGCCATAGAGCCACATGAACTCGCGGCTGACCTGCAGCGCCAGTTCACGCGTCGGCGCGATGATCAGCGCCAGCGGCGCCGTGCCCTGGCGAACGCGGCCATCCTCGCCGATCAGCTCTGGCGCCATCGAAAGCCCGAAGGCGACGGTCTTGCCCGATCCGGTCTGCGCCGAGACGATCAGGTCGCGGCCCTGTGCCTCGGGCTCCAGCACGGCCTGCTGGACGGGGGTGAGCGTGTCATAGCCGTGCGCATCGAGCGCGTCCGACAGAACGGCGGGAACGGTATCAAAAGGCATGGGATTTCAATTCGTGTGATGATGCGAAGGCTCCGCATCTTCGGCGAAACCGCGCGCGAGGCCCAAAATCCGGCTTCGCTGCAAGGCTGCGCTTCTAGCGGCTTTGGCACGAAAGCACAATGGCAATCGGTTGCGGCACGCCGGGCAGTCCGCCGGAGGTCAGGCAGCGCGCGCGAGCGCAGGCGCGGCCTGGTACGCGGCGGCTTGCTGTAGCCGGAAACGGCTGATTTCCTGGGCCAGGGTACGCGACTGTTCGGCGAGCGACCGGGCGGCGGCGCTGGTTTCCTCGACCATCGCGGCATTCTGCTGGGTAATGCCGTCGAGCGCGCCGACGGTGCCGTTGACCTCGCGCAGCCTGGCCGCCTGGCTTTCCACCGATCCGGCAATGGTCGCAACGAATTCGCTGATTTGCAGGATGCGCGTGGTGATCCGCTCGAGCGTCTCGCTGGTTTCGCTGACCACCGATACGCCCAGGGCAATCTGCTCGTTCGACGCGCCGATCTTGGTCTTGATGTCCTGCGCGGCATCGGCCGAGCGCTGCGCGAGCGCGCGAACTTCGGATGCCACCACGGCAAAGCCCTTGCCGGCCTCGCCGACGCGTGCTGCCTCGACGCCGGCATTGAGCGCGAGCAGGTTGGTCTGGAACGACAGCCCTTCGATGACTTCGATGATCTGGTCGATCTCGCGCGCCGAATGCTCGATATTGGTCATTGCCACACGAGCGCGCTCGACGATACCGGCCGATTTCTCCGCCTCGTCCTGGGCAGCGTCGAGGACATGTCGTGCCTCGACCGCGCGGTTTGCGGTGTCCGAAATGGAGTCGCTGACCGTGCGGATGGTCGCCACGGTGTCGTGCAGCGTCGCGCTCTGCCGTTCGGTGCGATCGGCCATGTCGTTCGACGCATGGCTGACATCGCCTGCGCTTTCGTCGATGCGCGTCGCGACGCCCGAGATCTTGTCGAGCGACTGCCGCATCCCCTCGAGCGCGTCGTGATAATCGGCGCGAAGCTGTTCATATTCGTCCGGGAAGGCCTGGTCGATCCGCGCAGTCAGGTCGTTGCGCGCCATCGCCTTGAGCCCCTGGCCGAGCGCGCCGATGACCTGATTCTGCTTGGCGGCGATGGCGTCGCGGGTGCTGGCGGCTTCCTGCTCCAGCCGTTCGGCCTCGCGCCTGGCTTCGGCCTGCCGCTCGATCATCTGCTCGAGCTGGAGAGAAATCTGGATCAGCACCGCCGCCTCGATCAGCACGATGACGGCATGCAGCAGGACGCGCGGCAGATCGGCCCCATCGGGAAAGACCCAGGCGGGGATCAGCAGGTTCGCGCCCAGATGGTGCACCGCGATCACGGCTGTTCCGGCGACGATCGCGCGCCAGTCGCACATCACCACCAATGTGGCCAGCAGTGCGAAGAAGACCATGTGCACGTCCATCTGCAGGCTGGATCCGGCTGCCTGGTAGAGCATGATCGCGGGATAGACGGGCATGGTGCCGCCGAGAATGATCCGCGTAGTGCTGTCGGCACGGCCGCTGCGCACGATCACGCTCGGAATGAGGGTAACAGCGACTGCGATAGCGACCGGAGCCCAGCCGCTGGCGGTGTACAGGCTGATGCCCGCGATGACGGCCACACACAGCCATGCAATGACGATCAGCGCAAAGGCACCGTTCTTGCGAATTCCAGTCAGTTCCATGCGACGCTCAACTCTTCCTGGGTGTAGAGGACAAACTGCCGCAGAAAATTGCGGGTGCCTTGATGACAAGGCCGTTATGATGCCAGGCGGCTTCCGTGACCTGCTTGCGCTTGCCATAGACCAGGATCGAGCCGGGCAAGGGGCCTGTGCCGATCAGGGCGGCCCCGTCACCCGATGCCCAGCTTATGGTCTGACCCATGCCCCCACCATCCAGCGGAATGACCATCATTGGCCCTTCCTCCGGTGGCGCCAGGATGGCAGCCAGCAGCGCGAGCGTCACCACCACCCCCTGAACGAGCACGGCAAGGCTGATCCCGCTATCAGCTGGCCGTGCAGGGCCTTGTGAGGGAGGCAAAGACACCGACATCGCCGATACCCATCGGCCGAATTGGTAAATTTTCGCTTATGCAAAGCGATCGCACAAAGAAATATCCATTATGGATGTTTGTGCAATCGGTTGAAACGCGGGCGGACGAGACAAGTTACCACCGAATTGGTTCTAAATTGCCGTTGCTGCGGCGTGCCCGCTCGCCCATGCCCATTGGAAGTTATAGCCCCCCAGCCATCCGGTGACATCGACCGCTTCGCCAATCGCATACAGGCCTGGCACCTTGCGTGCCTCCATGGTCTGCGATGACAGAGTGTCGGTGCTGATGCCGCCCGCGGTAACTTCGGCCTTGGCATAGCCTTCTGTACCGTTGGGGTGGAAGGTCCAGCCGGAGAGCCGCTTCTCTGCTTCGCCCAGCACCCGGTCGGGCATATCCGCGAGCCTCGCATCGCCGCCTACTCGGTCGGCCAGTGTCGCGGCGAGCCGGTCGGGCAGCATGGCGCCCAGCGTGCTGCGCAGCGTCGCGCGCGGCTGCTGGCGCTTGGCCTGGGTCAGCCAGCCGGGGGCGGCGTCGGGCAGGAAATCGATCGCCACCGGATCGCCATGCCGCCAATAGCTCGAAACCTGCAAGATCGCAGGGCCCGACAGCCCCTTGTGGGTGAACAGCGCCGCCTCGCGGAACAGCGCCTTGCCCGCGCGCGCGACGACGTCGGTCGCAACGCCCGAGAGCGAGCGGAACAACGTCTCGTCGCCGCCCAGCGTCAGCGGCACCAGCGCGGGGCGCGGCTCGACCACCTTGAGGCCGAACTGCCGCGCGAGATCATAGGCAAAGCCGGTCGCGCCCATCTTAGGGATCGAGGGCCCGCCCGTGGCGATGACCAGGGCAGGAGCCTCGGCGCTGCGATCGCCCCAGCTGACGCGATAGCGCCCATCGGCATGCTCGACCGCGCGGATGGCATGGCCGAGCGCGATGGTGACGATGCCCTTGTCGCACTCGGCCAGCAGCATCGCGACGATCTGCTTCGCCGAGCCGTCGCAGAACAGCTGGCCCAGCGTCTTTTCGTGCCAGGCGATGCCATGGCTATCCACCAGATCGATGAAATCCTGCGGGCTGTAGCGCCCGAGCGCCGACTTGGCGAAATGCGGGTTGGCGCTGATATAGCGATCGGCCTGGGTGTGGATATTGGTGAAATTGCATCGCCCGCCGCCCGAGATCAGGATCTTCTTTCCCGGTGCCTCGGCATGATCGATCACCAGCACCCGCTTGCCCCGCTGCCCGGCAATCGCCGCGCAGAACAGCCCCGCTGCGCCTGCGCCGAGGATGATCACGTCATAATGTTGGGCGGCGGAGGGCATGGCGCGGGTCTATGGCGGATGCGGCGGATGAGGGGAAGGGGCGTTTCCAATCACCTTCGGTTGCCGAGATCGTCACCCTGAACTTGTTTCAGAGCCCATTTCGCCCTAAGCGGCTTCGGCGAATGGGGCACGATGGGTCCTGAAACAAGTTCAGGATGACGGATTGGGTGCGCTCGTGAGGCGTCAAATCAGCCCCATCGACCGCATGCTGCTGTGCCCATCCAGCCCGATGATGATATGATCGTGCACGCCGATGCCCAGCCGCTTGCCGGCCTCGATGATCTCGCGGGTGATCTGGATGTCCTGCTTGCTGGGCTGCGGATTGCCGCTGGGATGGTTGTGCACCAGGATCAGCGACACCGCGCCGAGATCGAGCGCGCGCTTGATCACCTGGCGGGTGTAGATCGCCGCCTGATCGACCGAACCTTCGGACATCACGTCATCGCTGATCAGCATGTTCTTGGCATTGAGGAACAGCACGCGCACCCGCTCGCGCGTCAGATGCGCCATGTCGAGCCTGAGATAGTCGAGCAAGGCTTGCCAGCTCGACAATATCGGCTGCCGGCGGACCGGCTCGCTCACCAGCCGCCGCGCCGCGACCTGGACGATCTTCAACGCAGCCGCGCTCGTTTCGCCCATGCCGGGCACCGCGCGCAGTGAGTCGCCATCGGCGGTGAGCACACCCGCCAGCGAGCCGAAATGGTCGATCAGTTGCTTGGCGAGCGGCTTGGTATCGCGGCGAGGGATCGCGAGCGTGAGCAGATATTCCACGATTTCATGATCATGCAGCCCGGTTCCGTCGGTGTTCAGCAAGCGCTCCCTAAGCCGGGCACGATGGCCTGCGCCGTGATGCCCGCCCGCCGGAAGATCCGGCAGCTCGGCATCGGCCAGCAGGGGCAGTGAAGAGGACATGGTTTGAGGTTAATCTCTCGCCCCCGCACGGGCAAACGCTTTGTCGGAACGGCTTTGCCGCTGCGTCGTTGCAACGCGATGCTTTGCAAGCCATTCAGGTGACGATGAGCGATCCCGATACCGAGGCCGAGGCGATCCCGCCCGAGCGGCAGGTCCGCGCGTGGCGGCGAATGGCCTGGCCACTGCGTGTGGCGCTCTATGGCGTCGCATTGCTGGGCCTGGCGGGACTGGTCGCCTGGACCCAGCGCGAGGATATCGCGCGCAACCTCATCGGCAACGAGCTCGAGGCGCGCGGCATCGAGGCGCGCTACGATATCGAATCGATCGGCGTCGGGCGCCAGACAGTGCGCAACCTGGTGCTGGGCGATCCGAAGCGCCCCGATGCGACGATCGCAAGACTCAGCGTCGATGTGAGCGGCGGGTTGTTCGGGCTGCGCATCGACCAGGTGATCGTCGAGGGGCTGCGCGGCTATGGTCGGCTGGACAAGGGGCGCGTCAGCTTCGGCAGCCTCGACAAGCTGCTCTATACCGACAGCAAGGAGCCTTTCCGGCTGCCCCGGCTCGACCTGACGCTGCGCGATGCGCGCGTACGGATCGAGAGCCCTTATGGCACGATCGGCGTCAAGGCCGATGGGCGGGGCAATCTGCGCGACGGCTTTAAGGGTCAGGTCGCTGCGATCGGTGCGGGGCTCGCCTATCAGGGCTGCGCGCTCGACCGGCCCAGCCTGTTCGGCACGGTCAGCATCGCCGATGAACGCCCAGCTTTTCGCGGACCAATGCGTTTTTCGGGGCTGGCTTGCGATCGGGGTGGTGTCGCCGTCGGTCAATCCTCGCTCGCGCTCAGGGCCGAGGCCAATGCGGCGCTCGACCGGGTTGAAGGCGCGCTGATCCCTGCGGTCGGCGCGATCCGGGCCGATGGTTTTGCGGCGAATGGGCTGGGCGGGCGGCTGGGCTTTGTGATCAAAGGCCAGCAGATCGACGGCGATGTCGACCTCGCGCTGGCCGATCCTGCCACTGCCGGAATCGGTTTCCGGCGGTTCGGCGCCAGGGGCAAGGCGGTGGTGCGGCTGGGCGGAGCGTCTCCCGATTTGCGCTTCGAGGGCGATCTGCGTGGCGAAAGCCTGGCGGTTGCACGCGAGCGACTGGCGGGATTAGATTCGGCGGTGAAGGCGAGCGCGAATCTCCCCATCGCGCCGCTGGTGCAGCGCATGGTCAGCGCGGCGCGCCGAGCACTCCCCGGTTCGGACCTGGCGATGACGGTCGATGCGCGCGCACGCGGTGCCGAGACCGCATTCGCCATCCCGCGCCTGTCGCTGTCGGGTGCGCGGGGGGAGCGGCTGGTCGGCGGCAACAGCCTGAGCGTCCGGCGCGTGGGCGAGGAATGGCAGCTCGCGGGCAATCTTGCGACCGGCGGGGCAGGGCTGCCCGTCGCGCAACTGCGCATCGTCCCGCGCGGGCAGGGGGCCTATGCGCTCAAGCTGGCGATGGACGCATACAGCGCGGGCGATGCCTCGCTGGCACTGCCGCAGTTCGAGGCCTTGTGGAACGGGCGCGGCGAACTGGACTTTGCCGGTTCCGCGCGGCTCTCCGGGCCGTTTCCCGGTGGCCGGGTCGAGGGGCTGGCGCTACCGCTTCAGGGGCGCTGGAGCGAGGCGGGCGGTTTCGCGATGTATGACGCCTGCCAGACCGTGCGTGTGGAACGATTGCGTGTCTCCAATTTCGCCAGCGGCCGGCAGGCGCTGACGCTGTGCCCCGATCGTGGCCGCTCGATCGTCCGGTCAGGCCCAGGCGGCCTGCAGATGGCGGCGCGGCTGGCGGGGCCGACCCGGTTGCAAGGCAAGCTGGGATCGTCCGACCTCGCGCTGGCGGCAGGTGCGGTACGCATCGATTTTCCCGGTAGCGCGCGCCTGTCTGACGTCGATCTGCTGATCGGCCCGGCGCAATCGGGCACGCATATCACTGCGGGCGATTTCAGCGTCGATCTCGGCGGAGCGCTGGGTGGCACCTATGCGGATGCCGAAGCGACCATCGGCGCGGTGCCGCTCGTGCTGACGCACGGCGCAGGACGCTGGTCCTTCGCCAATGCGATCCTCGATGTGCAGGGCGACGAATGGCTGCTGCGCGACCGTCAGGCCCCGGCGGGGTTCCAGCCGCTGATCACCGATGACATGCGGCTGACGCTCGCCGATGGGCGGATTGCGGTGACCGGCATTCTCGACGAGCCGCAGACATTGCGCCCGGTCGTGCGCGTCGCCATCGCGCATGATCTTGCGAGTGTCACAGGCCATGCCGATCTGTCCGTCGACGCGCTGACCTTCGATGACCGCCTTCAGCCCGAAATGGTCAGCAATATCGCGCTCGGCATCATCGCCAATACGCGCGGGTTGGTGACCGGGCAGGGTCGGATCGACTGGTCGTCCACCGGCGTCACGTCGAGCACCGGGCGCTTCCGCACCGATTCGCTCGATTTCGCCGCCGCTTTCGGTCCGGTAACAGGGCTGGCGGGCGAGATCGTGTTTACCGATCTTCTCGGCTTCGAGACCGGACCGGGCCAGGTCGTGCGGCTGGCGCAGGTCAATCCGGGCTTTGCGGTCTATAACGGGCTGATTCGCTATCAGATTCTGCCTGGCTTCAAGATGCGCGTGGAAGGCGGCGAATGGCCCTTTGCGGGAGGACGGCTGCTGCTCGATCCGGGTATGGTCGATCTTGTCAGCGAGGAGCCGCGACGCTTGGTGTTCCTCGTCGACCGCGTCGATGCGGCGCAGTTCCTCGCCGGATTCGATTTCGAGAATATCAACGCCACCGGCCAGTTTACCGGTGTGATCCCGATCGTGTTCGACAAGGATGGCGGGCATGTGCGCGGCGGTCGGCTCGAGGTGATCGGCGATGGCGGCACGCTCGCCTATGTCGGCGAGCTGACCTATGAAGACCTCGGCACGATGGCCAATTTTGCCTTCAACGCCTTGAGATCGCTGCGTTACCGTTATCTCGTCGTCGAGATGGACGGGGATCTGGCGGGCGAGGTCATCACCAAGATCCGCTTCGACGGGCTCAGCCAGGGCGAGGGGGCTTCGCGCAATTTCCTCACCCGCCAAGTGGAGAAGCTGCCGTTGCAATTCAATGTGACGATTGCAGCACCCTTCCTGCAGCTGATCACATCGGCGCGGTCGCTTTACGACACGCAATATATCACCGATCCCGGTGTGCTCGGGCTGCTGCCCGGTCAGGTGAACAATCCGGGACCCAATTCGACAACGCCGGCAAAACCGGGCATTCAGCCCCCAGAAAGCGAGGATCGTCCATGAAGGGCATGAACAGGATGGCGATTTTGAGGAACCCGTGGGGGCAGATGACGGTGATGGCAGTGGCCACCGCATTGCTCGGCGGGTGCGTGACGGTGACGGCGCCTGACAAGCCGATCGTCATCAACCTCAACATCAACATCAAACAGGAAGTCGTCTATCGGCTCGATGGCAAGGCCAAAGAGGTGATCGACGAGAATGCGGAGATTTTCTGATGAACAGGGCGATTTTGAAGGCTGGCTTACTGGGCGCCGTGGCGCTGGGGCTGGCCATGCCCGCGATGGCGCAACGCGACCCGGCCTATGAGGCGGCGCGCGAGAACGGCAGCATCGGCGAGAAGCCGGACGGTTATCTGGGCATTGTCAGCGGCGGCGATGCGCAGCTGCAGAAACTGGTCAGCGACATCAATCTCAAGCGCAAGCAGGTCTATACCGACCGCGCTTCGGCCGAAGGATCGACGGTGGAGCAGTTCGCCTTCACCGCCGGCTGCAACACCATATCACGTACCAGGCCGGGGGAAAAATACCAGGCGCCGGACGGTAGCTGGAAGACTCGGGACAGCGGTCCGCCGGTGCGCGATGCGCGCTGCCCCTGAGCCGCAGCGCCGAATTAACCCAGATCAAGCCCGGATTTCATCGAAAATCCGGGCTTTTTTGCGCGACTTCTCGCACCGCAGCATGACCATTGACTTGCACCCCAGCCCTTTCTAAACGGGCCGCGCCTTGGCGGGTCCGCTCGCTGTCGGGTGCGTGCTTTTTGAACATCGTAGCCTCAGGCCCGATAACAGGGAGTAAAGCACATGGCAGAGAACGAACCCGGGCAAGACCCTGTCGGCGGCGACGCGCGGATCGATCACATCGGTGAACGGCTTCGCGATATCACGCAGCGGGAGCAGGCCGAAGCGAGCGGCAAGGGGAGCGGGGTCGATGCGAATTATCGACTTGGCAACCGGGTGCTCGCCGATCTGCTGGGGGGAATTGCAGGTGGTTTGCTGTTCGGCTGGCTGTTCGATCGCTGGCTGGGCACATCGCCCTGGCTCCTGATCACGTTCCTCGCTCTGGGGATCATCGTGGCCTTCAGGAACATCATCCGGGTTTCCAACGCATATTCGGCGGGGCTGAAAAATCAGCAGTCTCCGCAGGATAAGCCTGAAGATTAAGACGAAGAGGTAAGGTTGTGGCAGCCGAGTCAGGCAAAATCGACCCGATGCACCAGTTCGAGATCGCGCCCATCTTCAATGGTGGGTTCGAGCTTGCTGGACAGACCATCACCTTCACCAACAGCGCCCTGTGGATGCTGTTGACGCTGGTCGCGGTCTGGGTGTTCATGCAGGGCGGCATGAAGCGCGAGCTGGTTCCTGGTCGCTGGCAGCTGATGGTCGAGGGCTTTACCGGCTTTATCGACGACATGATGACCGCCAATATCGGCGCCGAAGGCCGCAAGTATGCGCCTTACGTGTTCTCGCTGTTCATGTTCATCCTGTTCGCCAACATCCTGGGCCTGATCCCGATCGGCGTGGTCGGTGGGCATCCGTTCACCGTGACCAGCCATCTGACGATCACGGGCGTGCTCGCCATCGTCAGCTTCTCGATCGTGCTGATCGTCGGTTTTGCCCGTCACGGTTTCCACTTCTTCTCGCTGTTCGTTCCGCACGGCACGCCGCTCCCGATGATCCCGTTCATCTTCGTGGTCGAGCTGCTGTCGTTCCTGGTGCGTCCGTTCAGCCTCGGCCTGCGACTGTTCGTGGCGATGACCGCCGGGCACATCCTGCTCAAGGTGCTGGCCGGTTTCGTCATCAATTCGACCAATGCCGGTATCGGCTATGGCCTGCTCGTCGGCCTGCCGAGCCTGACGCTGATGGTCGGCATCAGCGCGCTCGAAATCCTGGTCGCCGTCGTCCAGGCCTATGTGTTCGCGCTGCTCACCTCGCTGTACATCAACGACGCGGTGAACCTGCACTAAGCCTTTCTCTTTTCGCTAAAATCTTTCCATCCAATCGAGTTTCTTAAGGAGTATTACAATGGACGCAGAAGCTGCAAAACTGGTCGGTGCTGGCCTGGCTGCAATCGGTGCCGGCATGGCCGCCATCGGCGTGGGTAACGTGTTCGGTTCGTTCCTGGAAAGCGCTCTGCGCAACCCGGCAGCTGCCGACGGCCAGCAGGGCCGCCTGTTCATCGGCTTCGCCGCTGCCGAACTTCTCGGCCTGCTGGCGTTCGTCGTGGCGATGATCCTGATCTTCGTTGCCTGATTTGTGTCGGACCGGGGCCGGTCATCGCGCCGGCCCCGTCCACACCTTTAGATTCTGATCCACGGATAGCTTCGATATGCCTCAGATAGACCAGATCATGACCACTTACGGGTCCCAGCTTTTCTGGCTGGTGATCACGTTCGGGCTGATTTATTTCGTCATCGGGCGTTCGATGTTTCCCAAGATCCAGGGCACGGTCGATCAGCGCAAGGCGAAGATCGCCGGCGACATCGCCGCTGCCAAGGCCGCGCACGCTCGCGCCGACGAGATCGAGGAAGAATATCGCGTTGCCCATGCCCGGGCCCGTGACGCGGCACTCGCCGTGACCGCGGAAGCCAAGGCCAAGGGTGCCCGCGAAGCCGAAGCCAAGGTGCGCGAGGCCGATGCCGGCATCGCGCTACACTTGGCCGATGCGGAAGAGGCGATTGCTGCTCAGCAGGCTGCCGCTCTGACCGAGATCGAAGCCGTGGCCGTCGAAGCCGCCCAGGATATCGTCGCCCGGTTGACCCCGGCAAAGATCACCAAGCCGCAAGTCAATCGTGCGGTAAAGGGAGCGCTGGCCGATGCTTGATATCGCCATTCTTGCCGCTGCGGCGGGCGAACATGCCGATCCCTCGGTGGGCGGCGTCCATCTGCTCAACGCCACGTTCTTCGTTTCGGCGGCGATGCTGGTGCTGATCGGCATCATCCTGTGGAAAAAGGTTCCGGCGATGGTCGCAGCGTCGCTCGACGCCAAGATCGCCGGGATCAAGGCCGAACTCGACGAAGCCCAGGCGCTGCGTGCTGAAGCCGAGAAGCTTCGCGCGGAGTATGAGGCGAAGCTGGCGGCGGCATCGAAAGAAGCCGCAGACATGAACGCCCGTGCCGAAGCCGAAGCCGAAGCCGTGCTTGCCAAGGCGCGCACCGATGCGGAAAACCTGATCGCGCGCCGCCAGAAAATGGCGACCGACAAGATCGCCGCTGCCGAGCGCGCTGCGGTGGCTGAAATTCGCGAGAAGGTCGCCAAGGCAGCGACTGGCGCGGCCGCGAAGCTGATCGCCGAGAACCATGGCGCCGAAGCCGACCAGGCGCTGGTTGATCGCACCGTCGCCGAGCTTGGCACCCGGTTAAATTGACGCGTCGGCACCTTCTCCCTTGAGGGGAGAAGGATACCGAGCCTTGTCGGCGGAGCCGACTAGGCGCAGTTGGATGAGGGTGAGGCAGAGCAGCGGTAGCGCATTTTCACCCTCACCCAGCTTCGACTAATTCGCTTCGCTCATAAGTCTTCGCAACCCTCTCACTTCAAGGGAGAGGGTTGAATCACCCCATTGACCTGCCGACTCCGCCACGCCACATGCACGCCATGGCTGGCCGTCCCGCTCATCCCAATGATACCAACCCGCGCGCACCCGACCGCTTTCTCGAGGAAGCGGCGACCTACAGCGTGCGCGGTGCCGATGCGCCCGATCTCGACACCGGCATCGCGGCGATCCGCAACACGCTGAAAACGCTGCCGACGCGCCCCGGCGTCTATCGCATGCTCGATGCGCGCGGCGATGTGCTCTATGTCGGCAAGGCGCGCGCGCTGAAGAACCGGGTGACCAATTACACCCAGGTCGACAAGCTGCCGCGGCGCCTGCAGCGCATGGTCTCGCTCACCCGGTCGATGATGATCGTCACCACCAACAGCGAGGCCGAGGCGCTGCTGCTCGAGGCGCAGCTGATCAAGCGCTACCGGCCCGCGTACAACGTGCTGCTGCGCGACGACAAGAGCTTCCCCTATATCCTGCTGCGTGAGGATCACGACTTTCCGCGCATGTCCAAATATCGTGGCGCGCAGAAATACAAGGGCCAGTATTTCGGGCCGTTCGCCAGCGCCGGATCGGTGACCAGCACGCTCAACTCGCTGCAGAAGCTGTTCCTGCTGCGCTCCTGCTCGGACAGCTTTTTCGCCAACCGCTCGCGTCCGTGCCTGCTTTACCAGATCAAGCGGTGCTCCGCGCCCTGCGTCGACCGGATCAGCAAGGAAGACTATGCCGCGCTCGTTGCCGATGCGCGTGCCTTCCTCACCGGCAAGTCCACCGACGTGCAGGCCAGGCTCGGCAAGAAAATGGAGGCGGCGGCCGAAGCGCTCGATTTCGAGAGCGCAGCGGCCTATCGCGACCGTCTGAAGGCGCTGACCTTCATTCAGGGTAGCCAGGCGGTGAATGCGCAAGGCATTGCCGATGCCGATGTGTTCGCGATGGCGAGCCAGGGCGGTACGGTGTGCATCCAGGCGTTCTTCATCCGCGCGGGGCAGAATTGGGGCCATCGCAGCTTCTTCCCCGCGCATGTCCAGGACATGGATGAGGCCGAGATCCTCACCAGTTTTCTGATGCAATTCTATCAGGACATGCCAGCGCCGAAGCTGATCCTGACCGATCGGCAGCCGTTCGAGTGCGATCTGATGCTCGAGGCCTTGTCCGCCAACCGCTCGGGCAAGCTTGAACTGCTCGTGCCCCAGCGCGGCGAGCGCAAGCGGCTGATCGACCAGGCGCAGCGCAACGCGACCGAGGCGCTGCAGCGCCGCGTCGCCGAGAGCGCCAGCACCGCCAAGCACCTGACCGAAATGGCCGAACTGTTCGGGCTCGATGGTCCGCCCGACCGGATCGAGGTCTATGACAACAGCCATATCCAGGGCACCAATGCGCTGGGCGCGATGGTCGTTGCCGGGCCGGAGGGCTTTCGCAAGGCGGCCTATCGCAAGTTCAACATCAAGCGCGCCGAGACCGTGCCGGGCGACGATTATGCGATGATGCGCGAGGTGTTCGAGCGCCGCTTCGCGCGTGCGCAGAGCGAGGATCCCGATCGCAGCAGCGGCGACTGGCCCGATCTGGTGCTGGTCGATGGCGGCAAGGGGCAGCTCAAGGCGGCGATGGAAGCGCTGGCGGGACTGGGGATCGACGATGTCGCGCTGGTAGGCGTTGCCAAGGGGCCGGATCGCAACGCGGGGCGCGAGACCTTCTTCATGCCCGATGGCAGGGAATTCACCCTGCCGGTGAACAGCCCGGTGCTGTTCTACCTGCAACGCCTGCGCGACGAGGCGCACCGCTTCGCCATCGGCGCGCATCGCGGCAAGCGCAAGAAGGCGATGACCACCAGCCCGCTCGACGAGGTCCCCGGCATCGGTCCGGCCCGCAAACGCGCGCTGCTGATGCATTTCGGCACGGCAAAAGCGGTGCGCAGCGCTAGCCTGGAGGATCTGCAAAAGGCCCCCGGCGTCTCCAAGGCAATGGCGCAGAGCATCTATGACTTCTTCCGGGGATGATTGCATTTTTATACCATTTTGGTATATCGGCGATCCATGCAGTTCGAGTTCGATCCGGCCAAGAGCGCGCTGAACAAGCAGAAGCATGGCATCGATTTTGTCGAGGCGCAGGTGCTTTGGAAAGATCTGCGGCGAACGGAGTTCGACGCGCGTCAATTGCCTGAGGCGAGATCAGGTCTGGTTGGCGAATACGGGGGCAAGTTGTGGACAGCCATATTCACCATGCGGGGTGAGGTGGTTCGGATCATATCGGTACGCAGGTCGCGTTCAGTCGAGGTGAAACTGTATGAAGCCCAAGACGATTAGTGCAGAAGAGTTCGACCGGATGTTTGATGACGGTGAGGACATCTCGGAATATCTCGATTTCTCGACCGTTCGGCGGCCTGGCTTGGAGGCCAAGCGGGTCAATGTCGATTTTCCTGGCGATGTGGTGTCCAAGCTCGACCGCGCGGCTCAGCGGCGCGGCGTTTCGCGTCAGGCGCTGATCAAGATGTGGATCGTCGAGCATCTCGACAACGAAGCGAAGCTCGACAACGCCGCTTGACCACGCGCTGACGAGAATCCATGCCCGTCATCCGCACCCCAGGAATAGTCTGCACCGTGCGGCGGCATGGGGAGCATGGGGCGGTGGTGCGGTTGTTCACCCCCGATCATGGGCTGCAATCGGGCTATGTGCGGGGAGGGCGGTCGACGGCTTTGCGGCCCGTGCTGATGCCCGCGAACCTTGTGACCGCAGAACTGCGCAGCCGGGTGAACGATCAGCTTGGCGGGCTGACCGTCGAGCTCGCCGAGAGCCGCGCGCCTTTTTATAGCGAACCGCTCGCTGCTGCGGCGTTCGAATGGGTAACGTTGCTCACCGCCACGGTCGCGCCGGAGGATCAGCCCTTTCCCCGGCTCTATGCCGCGCTGGCGGCCTTATTCGATCTGGTCTGCGCAGCCCCCTCGGCGCGCTGGTGGCTGCGCGCGATGGTGCGGTACGAGGCGTTGTTGCTTGCCGAGCTCGGTTTCGGGCTCGATCTGGAGCGCTGCGCGGTGACCGGCGGGCGCGCGGACCTCGCCTATGTCAGTCCGCGCACCGGGCGTGCGGTGTCGCTCCACGCTGCCGGTGTCTATGCCGAAAAGCTGCTCGTGCTGCCCGCATTCATGACCAGCGCGGAAGAGCCCGATTGGGAGCAGCTGATGCAGGGCTTTGCGCTGACCGGGCATTTCATCGAACGCCAGTTCTTCACCGACCGCCGCGCCGATGCGCTGGCGGCTCGGGCGATGCTGATCGATCGCGTGCGCCGTATGGCGGGCTGACGCAAAACAATGTTGCGGAAATGCGCCGCGCAACGCTATGCGCGCCACCACAACAGACAGGATGACCCCATGAAAATTGCCATTCTCCCCGGTGACGGCATCGGCCCCGAAATCATGGCCGAGGCGGTGCGCGTGCTGCGCGCGCTCGATCTGCCGGGGGTGGAATTGCACGACGGGCTGGTGGGCGCTGCCGCCTGGCGCGTGCATGGCCATCCGCTGCCGCCCGAGACGCTGGCGCTGATGCGGGAATGCGATGCGATCCTGTTCGGCGCGGTGGGCGATCCGGCGTGCGACGGGCTGGAACGCCATCTGCGCCCCGAACAGGCGGTGCTGGGCATGCGCAAGGAGCTGGGCCTGTTCGCCAACCTGCGTCCGGCCAGGGTGTTTCCGGGGCTGGAAGCGCACAGCTCGCTGCGTCCTGAGGTGGCGGGTGCAATCGACCTGATGATCGTCCGCGAGCTCAACGGCGATGTCTATTTCGGCGAAAAGGGCATGCGCAAGACGGCGGACGGCCAGCGCGAGGGCTATGACATCATGTCGTACAGCGAGAGCGAGGTCCGCCGCATCGCGCATGTCGCGTTCCGCACAGCCCAGGGCCGATCGGGCCGGCTCTGTTCGGTCGACAAGGCCAATGTGCTCGAAACCTCGCAGCTGTGGCGCGACGTGATGATCGAGGTCGCGGCGGAATATCCCGATGTCACGCTCGAACACATGTATGTCGACAATGCCGCGATGCAGCTCGTCCGCGCGCCGGGCAAGTTCGACACCATCGTCACCGGCAACCTGTTCGGCGACATATTGTCCGATCAGGCGAGCATGTGTGTCGGCTCGATCGGCCTGCTCGCCTCGGCCTCTTTGGGCGCGGAGCAGACCGCGTTCGGCACCAAGGGCGCCTACGAGCCGATCCATGGCAGCGCGCCCGACATTGCGGGCAAGGGGCTGGCCAATCCGGTCGCGATGATCCTCTCCGCCGCAATGATGCTGCGCCACAGTTTCAGCCTGGAAGCCGAGGCCGCGCGGATCGAGGCCGCAGTAGCGAGCGCGCTCAACGCGGGCGCGCTGGGGGCCGACCTGGGCGGGACGATGGGGACGGTCGCGATCGGCGACGCGGTGCTGGCGGCGCTTTAACCACGCTCGCGCGCGACTTCGCGCCAGCCGATGTCGCGGCGGCAGAAGCCGGTGGGGAAGGTGATCGCATCGACGGCGCTGTAAGCGGCGGATTGCGCCTCGGTCACGCTGCCGCCCGTCGCGGTGACGTTGAGCACGCGGCCACCGTTTGCGACCAGCGCACCGTCCTTAAGCGCGGTACCGGCATGGAACACCTTGGCAGTGCCGACATCGCCTAGCGAGATCGCGCCGCCCTTCTCGGGCGTACCGGGATAGCCCTTGGCGGCCATCACCACGGTCAGCGCGTAATCGTCCGACAGCCGGGGAGGGGGGCAGTTTGCCAGTTCGCCCTTGGCGGTCGCGAGCAGCAGTTCGGCGAGATCGCTCTGCAGCCGGGTCATCAGCACCTGGCATTCGGGATCGCCGAAGCGGCTGTTATATTCGATCAGCTTGGGGCCTTCGCTGGTCAGCATGAGACCTGCGAACAGCACGCCCGAATAGGGCATGCCCTCGGTGGCGAGCGTGGCGACAGTCGGCGCGATGATCCGCTCCATCACCTGCGCTTCCAGCTCGGGCGTCAGCACCGGCGCGGGGCTGTACGCGCCCATGCCGCCGGTGTTCGGCCCGGTATCGCCTTCGCCCACGCGCTTGTGGTCCTGCGCCGAACCGAAGGCGACGATCGCGCGGCCATCGGTGATCGCGAAGAAGCTCGCTTCTTCACCGGCCATGAATTCCTCGATGACCACTTCCGCCCCGGCTTCGCCAAAGGCCCCGGCGAACATGTGCCCGATCGCGTCCTGCGCCTCTTGCGCAGTCTCGGCGATGATGACGCCCTTCCCCGCCGCCAGACCATCCGCCTTGATCACCACCGGCAGGTCGAAACCGGCGAGTGCGGCCTCTGCCTCGGCGCGATGGCTGGCGCGAACATAGCGCGCGGTCGGGATGTCGGCGCGATCGCACAAGGCCTTGGTAAAGCCCTTCGAGCCTTCGAGCTGCGCCGCCTTGGCGGACGGTCCGAAGACCGGCACACCAGCAGCGCGCAGGCTGTCGGCCAGGCCATCGACCAGCGGCGCTTCCGGGCCGATCATGACCAGCCCGATCGCCTTGTCGGTGCAGAAGGCCGCAACCGCTGCATGATCGGTCACATCGAGCGAGACGCAACTGGCGTGCTCGGCTATCCCCGGATTTCCGGGCGCGGCGAAGATGCTTTCCACCTGCGGGGATTGCGCCAGTTTCCAGCACAGGGCATGTTCGCGTCCACCGCTTCCCACCAGCAGGATATTCATGCCCGACCCCTTTTCAGATGATGTTCCAATGCGTTCTGGCGGGCTGTTAGCCCAGATGCCCCCCGGCGACAACGCCCCGCCGCTGTCGGTTTCGGAAATCTCCGGGCAGTTGAAGCGCATGGTCGAGGACCGGTTTTCGCATGTGCGGATTCGTGGCGAGATTTCGGGCTTCAAGCGCGCGGCATCGGGCCATTGCTATCTGGCGCTGAAGGACGACAAGGCGGTCATCGACGGCATCATCTGGAAGGGCACGGCGCAGCGGCTGCCCTTCCGGCCCGAGGACGGGCTTGATGTCATCGCCACCGGCAAGCTCACCACCTTTCCGGGCCGGTCCAAGTATCAGATCACGATAGAATCGCTCGAGCTGGCGGGCGAGGGCGCGCTGATGCAGCTGTTCGAGAAGCTGAAGGCGCGGCTCGCCGCCGAAGGGCTGTTCGATCCCACACGCAAGCGCGCGCTGCCCTTCCTGCCGCGCACCATCGGCGTGGTGACATCGCCGACGGGCTCTGTGATCCGCGACATATTGCATCGGCTCGCCGATCGCTTTCCGAGCCATGTGCTGGTCTGGCCGGTGCTGGTGCAGGGCGAGGGGGCCGCAGGCCAGGTTGCGGCGGCGGTGCGCGGGTTCGGCGCGATGCCCGAGGGTGAGCGGCCCGATCTGCTGATCGTCGCGCGCGGGGGCGGGTCGATCGAGGATCTCTGGGCGTTCAACGAGGAGCCGGTGGTCCGCGCGATTGCTGAGAGCGTGATCCCGGTGATCTCCGCCGTGGGGCACGAGACCGATACGACGCTCGCCGATTTCGCCGCCGATCGCCGCGCGCCGACGCCGACGGCGGCCGCAGAGATGGCGGTGCCGGTGCGGTCCGAACTGCTCGCCGGGGTGGCAGAGCTGGGCCTGCGCGCCAGCCGTGCGGTGAACCGCAGCCATGCTCTGGCGCGCGAGCGGCTGGAGGCGAGGGCCCAGCGCCTGCCGCGCCTCACCGATCTGCTCAGCCCGCAACAGCAGCGTGCCGACGATCTGGGCGAGCGGCTGCGCGCGGCGCTCGGCCTGCAGCTGGCGCATGCGCGCGGCGCGCTGGCGCGGACCTCGGGCGCATTGCGCCCCGCCGTGCTCGATACCCGGGTCGCGCACGCGCGCGACCGGCTGGCGCGGCTGACGCTCGATCCGGCGGTGCTCGATCGCATCACTCGCCGTGCCGGCGAACGGCTCGCCGGGCTGGAGCGGGTGCTGGCGCAGCTTGATCCCGATGCGCCGCTGCAGCGTGGCTATGCCCGCGTGACCGCTGGCGATGGGCGGACGCTGATCGACAAGGCCGTGGCAGCGCGCGAGCCGCGGCTGACGCTGCATTTCCGCGACGGAGCGCTCGATGTCGCACCAGCGGATGGTCCGCCTCCGCCGCCGGCTTCTCCCACTCCTGCAGCCAAGGCGAAGCCCAGGCCCGCCGAGCCGCGTCAGGCGAGTTTTCTGTAGATTTGCGCTGGCGTGCCGGATCGCTTATCTTCGGCGAAACGCGCAGCGAGCCATCGGTAAAGCTGCGATACAGCCTATTTGGAGCATGATGACCCCATGTTGATGTCCAACCGCGATCGCGTTGCCCGCGTGCACTATATGCCCAATGGTTTCCGCCTGCTCAGCGCGGGCGACCATGTCCTGTGTGCCGAGACCGGGCAGAAAATCGATCTGGAAGAGCTGCGCTACTGGAGCGTCGAGCGGCAGGAGGCTTATGCCAGCTGCGAGATTTCGGTGCGCGCGGCGCTCGGCCAGGGCTGATCGCATGCGGGGGGCGCTTACGTTCGCCGGTGCGATCGTGCTGGCGACGACTGCCCCGCTGCTGGCGCAATCCCAGCCATCGCCTGCGCCAACACATTCGGCTCCGCCAGCGCCGAGCGGCCCGGATTTTCTCACCCGTCCTTTCGGGGCGATGCGCCCATTGCCAAGCGGCATCCGGTTGAGCGGTGCGCCGGTGCAGGGTGCCTTGTTGCGCGGCACCGTGCCCCGGGGCGTGACTGCGCTCGATCTCGACGGCGTCCCGGTGCCGGTTGCGCCCGATGGCGCGTTCCTGCTCGGTTTCAACCGCGACGCGCCGCCGCTCGGCGTGCTGACCGTGACCTTCGCCGACGGGCAGGTGGTGACCGAACCGCTGTCGATCGAACCCCGGGCATGGCGGCGCGAATTCGTCGCGGTGGCTGCCCGCGGCGGCATGCCCAGCGAGGCGTTCATGGCGCGGCGCAAGCCCGAGCTCGAGATGATCGAGGCGGCGCGCGCTCGGCAATCGGACAGCGCAGGCTGGCGTCAGCAGTTCATCTGGCCCGCCACGGGCCGCGTTTCGGGCATCTTCGGATCGCAGCGCATCTATGCGGGCGAGCCGGGCAGCTTCCATAGCGGCGTCGATGTTGCGGGGACAGTCGGCACGCCGGTGGTCGCTCCGGCGGACGGCGTCGTCATCCTCGCTGCGCCAACCCCGTTCTCGCTCGAGGGCAATCTGCTGATGATCGACCACGGCATGGGGCTGAACAGCGCGTTCCTCCACCTGTCGGCGATCGATGTGAAGCTGGGCGATACGGTGCGCCAGGGGCAACAGATCGGCCGAATCGGGGCAACGGGCAGGGCCACCGGACCGCACCTCCATTGGAGCATGAAGTGGAACGACGCCCGGATCGACCCGCAACTTCTGGTTGGTCCCATGGCGCAATGAAATAATTTTATTTCTCAACAATTCCGGGCCTGCGGGTAAATGTGGCGTTCATGTTACAGGTTCGCGTAAAACTGGCTCAATAAACCCCCCTCGCGCTTTACATCCGGCGGAACCGGCAGTTAGCTGATGCCAAGGTCTGGGGAGACTGACAGGTATCATTTGCTGCGTGTCGGCCCCTGAGCGCCTTAGTTTTGCGCATTGCACATTACCGCACAGGGGTTGCATCACATGAGAATTTCTTCACGCCTGTTTGCCGGGGTCGCTCCGGTCGTTCTGGGGATGGCGCTGACCGCCGCCCCCGCATTCGCCCAGGAACAGGATGCCCAGGACCAGGAAACGGCTTCGAATGAAGTCGACGCTTCTGCCATCGTCGTCACCGGTTCGCGCATCGAACGTCCCAATGTGGATTCGCCTTCGCCGATCACCTCGATCACCATTGCTGACCTTGCGGCGGGCGGTCAGGTGACTCTGGGCGACGCGCTCAATGATCTGCCGGCACTGCGTTCGACCTTCTCCCAGTCGAACTCGACCCGCTTCATCGGCACTGCCGGTTTGAACCTGCTCGACCTTCGCGGCCTGGGAACCAACCGTACGCTGGTGGTGGTCAACGGTCGCCGTCACATCACGTCGCAGCCGGGCACGCCGACCAGCGTCGACGTCAACACCATTCCGACCGATCTGGTCGAACGCGTCGATATCGGTACTGGCGGTAACGCCGCCGTTTACGGTGCTGACGCCGTGGCCGGTGTGGTCAACTTCATCATGAAGCGCGACTTCGAAGGTTTCCGCCTGCGCGCCCAGGGCGGTATCTCGAGCGAGAGTGACCGTGGTTCCTATTTCGTTTCGGCGACTGCGGGTGAAAACTTTGCCGAGGGCCGCGGCAACGTTGCAGTGAACGTCGAATACGGGTTCGCTAATGATGTCTATTACACCGACCGCGATTCCGTCTATGGCGCATTTTCGGGCCGTAGCCAGTTTCAGCTGACCGAAAACACCATCGGCGAACCGGCTGCAGGCAACGGCATTCCGGACAACACCTTCCTGCGCGGTATCCGCAACAACAATATTTCGGAAGGCGGTCTGTATACTTCGGCCTGTCCCACTCCGGCTTCGGCTGCCAATGCTGCCCGCCGTGCGCTGAACTGCAACGGCCTGCTGAGCAACACCGGCCAGCCGCTTGGTTTCACCTTCGTGTTCCTGCCTGATGGCACGCTGGCGCGCAACGAAGTCGCACAGGACTTCCGTACCGTCGGATCGGCCAACTCGCAGGGTGGGCTGGGTTCGACGCTGCGCCTGACCGGACAGCTCAATCCGGAGATTGAACGCATCGCGGTCAACACTCTGGCCAGCTATGAGTTCAGCGAAGCGTTCCGGGCATTCCTCGAAGCGAAATATGTCCGCATCAATGCGATCCAGGAAGGTCAGCCGACCTTCTTCAACAACACCTTCAGCATCAACAACGCCTTCCTGACGACGCAGGCGCGCAACACGCTTGTCCAGTCGCTCGCGCCGGGTGCGACGACCTTCACCGCCCAGCGCTTCAACGTCGACTTTGGCGGTCGCGGCGAAGACCATCAGCGCGAAACCTTCCGCATTGTCGGTGGTTTCGAGGGCACGTTCAACGACGACTGGAAGTATGAAGTCGCTCTGAACTACGGTCGCTTCGAATCGTTCTACCGTACCGAGGGCAACGTGCATGTCGCGCGGTACAACAACGCGATCAATGCGGTGCGCAATACCGCAGGCCAGATCGTCTGCGGCATCAATGCCGATGCGACGGCAGCCAATGACGATCCGTCGTGCGTACCTGTCAACCTGTTTGGAAACGGACAGCCGACCCAGGCGGCTCTCAACTATTTCGTCGTCGATTCGACCCGCGTACAGAGCGCCGAGCAGATCAACGCCACGGCCTATGTCGCAGGTGACCTGTCGCAGCTGTTCGAACTGCCCGGTGGTCCGGTCAGCTTTGCGATCGGTGGCGAGTATCGCGATGAAACTGCCTTCTCGGCATTTGATGCGCTGACCCGCTCGGGTGCGACGTTCCTGAACGCCATCCCGGTGTTCGATCCGCCGCGGCTCAAGAGCTACGAAGCGTTCGGCGAAATCCGCATTCCGATCCTTTCGGAGGTGCCGTTCTTCCACGAACTTTCGCTTGAGGGCGCTGGCCGTATTGCCGACTATAACATCGGCAACTCGGGGACCGTCTACACCTACAATGTCGGCGGCGTCTGGGCCCCCGTCCGGGATCTGCGTTTCCGCGCCAGCTATGCGCGCTCGGTGCGTATTCCCACCCAGAACGATCTGTTCGCAGCACCCAGCCAGACCTTCCTGAATGGCCTGGTCGATCCCTGCGGTCAGAACAACATCAACAACAACCCCAACCGCGTCCGCAACTGCGCTGCAGCTGGCGTCCCGGTGACGGAAGTTGTCAATGGCGTCACCATTCCGTTCACGAATATCCCGGCTTCGGGTATTCGCGGTCTGAATGGTTCCAACCCGAACCTGTCGGAAGAGCGTTCGGACAGCATCACCATCGGCGTGGTTGCGCAGCCGCGTTTCATCCCGGGTCTGACGCTGTCGGTCGACTATTATGACATCACCATCGACAACGTGATCTTCTCCCTCGCGCCGCAGACAATCATCAACCAGTGCTATGACGCCCCGGGCGGCATCAACAACCCGTTCTGCGCAGCCGTCTTCCGTCGTCCTGACGGCACGTTCCGCGGCCAGCAGAATCGCAATGTCGGCGGCGGCACCGTCAACTACGACGTTGGTCCCAACGATGCGTCCTTCCTGTCGGGGCCGTTCAACTTCGCCAAGCAGATTGCCGAGGGTGTTGATGCCGATATCAGCTACACGGCAACCGATGGCGACATTCGCCTGAACCTGCGGGCGGTCGTGACCTATGTCATCCGCCGCGATAACTTCACCGACATCAACCGTCCTGAATTTATCGACCAGCAGCTGCTCGAGCTGGGTGACCCACGCTGGGCGGCGAACTTCAACGTCGACATGGACTTCGGCAAGTTCGATATCGGCTATCGCATGCAGTTTATCGACAGGATGGCGATCACCGCGCAGATCGAGGCCGTTCGTTCGGTTCAGGGTCGTCCGCCGGAAAATCCGGATGCGTTCCCTCGCGACTTCTATCCGCGCGTGGTCTACCACAATATCCGCGCCGGTCTGGATGTGGATGAGCGGTTCCGCTTCTACGGCGGTATCGACAACATCACCGACCGTCAGCCGCCTCTGGGCCTGGATGGCACCGGTGCCGGTTCGGGCATCTACAACAATATCGGCCGCTTCTTCTATGTCGGAGCGGAAGCCAAGTTCTGATGGCTTTTGGCCTGCGCGATTGCCCGCATGGGCGATCGCGCAGATCGTTATTATGACAAAGGCCGCGCCTCTCCGGAGGCGCGGCCTTTTTCGTTCCGGATGATGTCGGTCAGGTCACTCAACCCGCTTGGCGCGCAAAGCGCGCTTGTTGCGCACCTTCACGAAATATCCGCCCATTACGCCGGCCTTGATCTCCAGCGCATCGCCGATCTGGGGGATGAAGCTGGCGCCTTCGGTGGTCTGCCAGACTGCGCCTTCGGGAATACCGATGTTCCAGCGGCCGCCCTCGGCCTTGCGCAATGTCTTGATCGTCGTGCTGAGGGTCTTCTCCTCCTCTGTGTCCTCGTCATTACCGCCGAAGATCGAAAGATCGGGCAAGCGGAAACCGAACAGTGAGCGCTTGGTCTTCTTGACCTCCTTTTCCTCGATCACGACGATCTGCTTGGAGTCCACTGCTGCGGACAGCTTCGCCGATGTGCCATCGAAACAGGCGAGGCGCTGCGCATTGTCAGCAATATCGCGGCAGGCTTCCAGCGCCTCGAACAGTTCGGGCGTGGGAGGCGGGGGCGATTTCTTGCGCTCCTGTGCCGCGACCGGCGTCGCCAGCAGCGATGCGCAGACCAGGCCGAAGGTGATGATTTTATATCCTTGCTTCATTGTTCGCTCTTTCCTCATGCGTGTTGCGACCGGCATAAACCAAGCGTGGCCGCTGTGGGAAATGCTTTCAACCTTGCCTGGTATCGGCGGTGCAGTGCGACCAGCCCCCTTGGCGACATGATGCTGCACCGCAATGAAACCGGTGTGACTATTATGCTACACGCGGCGGAAAAGCGTTGAAAATCCGTGCATCGCGGTTGCGCTCTTTTCCGGACTTGGCCTACACCCGCCCAATGGAAGGCCAAAGAGACCTTTCAGAACTGGGTTTAGCCAAGCCTGCCAGGTGAGGCGATCAAGGGGAATACCACATGAAAACGCAATTTAAGCTAAGCTTGCTTGGCACCAGCCTGCTGGTTGGTGCGGCGGCGCTGGCAACGCCTGCGTACGCGCAGGACCAGGATCAGGAGCAGGACCAGGCGTCCGGCGGTGATTCCACTATCGTTGTTACCGGCTCGCTGATTTCGAACCCGAACCTCGAGCGTTCGGCTCCGGTCAACGTGACAAGCTCCGATGAAATCGAACTGCTTCAGTCGAACGTGGCTGAAGAAATTCTTCGCGAAATCCCGGGCGTTGTCCCCTCGATCGGTTCTGCGGTGAACAATGGCAACGGCGGCGCGTCGTTCGTCAACCTGCGTGGTCTGGGCAGTAACCGCAACATCGTGCTGCTCGATGGCACGCGCATCGTTCCTGCGGGCCTTGCAGGCGTATTCGACTTGAACAACGTTCCGCTCGCGCTGATCGAGCGCGTCGAAGTGCTGACCGGCGGTGCGTCGACCACTTATGGTGCTGACGCTATCTCGGGTGTGGTCAACTTCGTGACCCGTCAGGATTTTGCTGGTCTGGAAGCCAATATCGGTTCGCAGATCACCGAGCGTGGTGACGGTCACACCTTCCGTGCCGACGTGACCATGGGTGCCAATTTCGACGATGGTCGCGGTAACGCGGTATTCAGCGTCGGCTATCAGCAGTCAGACCCGGTTTATCAAGGTGCGCGCGACGTCTCGCTCGACACGCTGGATACATTTTCGGGTGGGCAGGTTGGTTCGGGTACCGCTTTCCCGTCGCGCTTCTCTGGTGTCCGTCGTGCACCCGGTGGCGTGATCAATCGTGCCCCTGAATCGATCTTCACTGGTCGCGGTGCTCCGACGGCTGCCCAGCCGCTGGGCGTTCCGATCTATGCGCCGAACCCGGCCGGTGCCGCCAACGGTGGTACTGACCAGGTCAACTCGGCGGGCGTGTTCGTTCCGACCTTCTCGACCTTCAACTTTAACCCCTTCAACATCTTCCAGACGCCTTTCGAGCGCTTCAACATCTTCGGTGCTGCGAAGTACGAAGTTAGCGATTCGGTTGAAATCTACACCCGCGGCATGTTCTCGAAGAACACGGTCGATACCATCATTGCCCCTTCGGGTGCATTCGGTATCGGCGTGAATGTGAACCTGAGCAATCCGTTCTTGTCTGCAACCGCGCGCAACCAGTTTTGTGCTTTTGACGTCAATCCCCGTCCGGATATTTACACGCCTCGTTTTACGCAGGCTGAGTGCGATGCTGCTGCAAATGCGCGACCCGGCGATGCTGCCTATCGTGAAGTTGGTCGCAACAACACGTTTGTGCCATTTGACGTGAACAATGATGGAACCATTTCGCGCGATCCGGTAACAGGGGCTCTTACGGAAGGTTATTTCAGCAACCCCCAAACGGCGCTGTTCCGTCGCTCGGTTGAAGCGGGTCCGCGTCTTAGCAACTTTGCGACTACATTGTTCGACTACAAGCTTGGCGCTCGTGGTTCGATCACCGACACGATCGATTGGGATGTCTTCGGTTCGTACGGCGAGAGCGAAAATCGTCAGACGATCAGAGGCTATTTCACCAACTCGCGGGTCCGTCAGTCTTTGCTGACGACAACCGATGCAGCCGGAAATGTGGTCTGTCAGAATGCGGCCAATGGATGCGTCCCTGCCAACTTCTTCGGTGATATTTCGCCGGAAGCAGTGAACTTCCTGGTGCAGGAGAGCTCGTCGTTCGTTAAGACTTCGCTCGCTCAGGCGCGTGCGACCATTAGTGGCGACTTCGGCGTCACCAGCCCCTGGGCGGCCGAACCGATCTCGTTCGCAGTCGGCGGCGAGTACCGCAAGTATCGTGCATCGCAAGGTGCTGATACGCTGGCTCAGTCGGGCGATCTTGGCGGTGCCGGCGGCGCAACCCCGAACATCAGCGGCGGCTATGACGTTTATGAAGCGATCGGCGAAGTCATTGTTCCGATCGTATCGGATCGTCCCTTCTTCCAGAGCCTGACTCTCGAAGGTGGCTTCCGTTATTCGGACTATTCGGTCGATGCACCCGGAAGCCCGGGCTATACTGCTACCACCTACAAGGTGGGTGGTACCTGGGAGCCCGTGCAGGGTGTCTCGATCCGCGGCAACTATGCTCGTGCAGTCCGCGCGCCCAACATCTCCGAACTGTTCAGCCCAGTGAACACTGGTCTGACCAACCTTGGCGTCGATCCCTGCGCTACGCAGAAGACCGACGGGTCGACTCTGCGTCCGCCTCTGTCTGGCGAACTGCTGGCAGTATGTCTGGCACAGGGTGCCAATGCCGGTAACGTTCAGAGCATTCCTGAGCCTATCTCGGGTCAGGTGCTTGCGACTGGCGGTGGCAACTTGGGCATCCGTCCTGAAAAGTCGGATAGCTACACGGTTGGCCTGGTGTTGCAGCCGTCCTTCCTGCCGGGCTTCTCGGCATCGATCGACTATTACAACATCAAGGTGAAGCAGGCGATCACGGCGCCGACCCCGGCAGACGTCATCGGTACCTGTTTCGGTGTTGGTAACAACGGCATCTTCAATCCGGCGGCTGGAGCTTCTAGCACGATCGCCTGTACGTCGATCCGTCGTGACCCGATTACTGGCGGTCTGAGCGGCGATCCGAACACGAGCACCGGTCTGCCGTCGACCCTGTCGAACTCGGGCAGCCTGGAAACCGACGGTATCGACGTCTCTATCAACTATGCGACTGATTTGACCGATGATATCGGTCTGGCTCTGTCCTTCGTTGGAAACTATACGTTCCAGTCACGGTTCAACGCTTTTGTTGCCAGCCCGATCTCGGTGAACCGTGATTGCGTCGGCTATATCAGCACGAACTGCGGATCGCTGCAGCCGGAATTCCAGTGGTCGCAGCGCACCACACTGACGTTCAAGGATGTCGACGTGTCGCTGTTGTGGCGTCACCTGTCCTCGTTCCAGCAGGAACCGCTGGATGTGATCGACTCCGGTCCGTTCTTCAGCGGCACGCTGAGCCCGAACGTTCCGGGCGTCGGTGGCCGTACGGTGAACTTCGGCCGCATCAAGGCGTACGACTATTTCGATCTGTCGGCACGCTTCAATGCCACCGAATCGCTGACCTTCACGCTGTCGGTCCAGAACCTGTTCGACAAGGAGCCGCCGCTTACGGGTAACAATGCGGGTACCACCGCATTCAACTCGGGCAACACCTTCCCGTCGACCTATGACGCTCTGGGTCGCCGTTATGCGGTGGCGGCTCGCCTGCGCTTCTGATCCCGTCCGGGTTCAGTACCAAACAAATGGGGGTGGGTCGCAAGACCCGCCCCTTTTTGTTTGGGTGTCTCGATTGGGCGGAACTTTCGCTTCCTCACGGGCTAATGCAAATTGGTTGCAATAGCGCCTGAGCATTGATACAGGCTCCCCCAGAAAAGGGGTGAGTGATGAAATTTTCTCGAGTGATTCCCGTGCTGTTGGCGACCATGACGTCGGTTCCGGCGCTGGCGCAGGACAATGCTGCGGCTGCAGATGCCTCCGCCGAGGCGCCCAGGGACGAATCCGAGATTGTGGTTACCGCTGCACGCACTATCCTGCCGCCCAGTGCGCTGCCTTTGACAATCGATATCATCGACAAGCAGGCGCTCGATCAGCAGATTATCTTGTCGGGCTCCGTCACCGATGCAGTGGCCACGCTGACCCCGTCCTTCTCCCCGACCCGCGGCAAGCTGTCCGGGGCAGGGGAGACGCTGCGCGGCCGCTCGCCGCTTTACGCGATCAACGGCATTCCGCAGTCGACGCCGCTGCGCGACGGTAGCCGCGACGGGTTCACCATCGACGGCTTCTTCATCGAGCAGGTCGAACTGATCTACGGCTCCAACGCGCTGCAGGGCATCGGTGGCACCGGCGGTATTGTCAACCAGGTCACCGTCGGTGCGCCGAGGCAGGAAGGGCTGTCGGGCCGCGTTCTGCTTCAAGGTACCGCCGACAATGATTTCCGTTCGGACGGATTTGGTGCCAAGGCAGCGGGCCTTCTCCAGTACAAAGCCGACCGGTTCGATGCGACGGTGGGGGCTTCCTATGAGCGGCGCGGCGTGTTCTACGATGCGCGTGGCCGCAATGTCGGTATCAATCTGACCCAGGGGGAAACCCAGACGTCGGACGCCCTCTCGCTGTTCGGACGCTTCGGCTATGCTCTGTCCTCGACCGCCCGGATTGACCTCATGGCGAGCCGCTACGAGCTCAAGGGCGATGGCGAATATGTTGCGGTCGCGGGCAACCGACTGACCGGGCTGCCGACCAGCGCGGTCAAGGGCACGCCCCCGGGCAAGCCTGCCGCCAACCGGACGGAGAGCCTCGCGCTGTCGCTCACCGATACCGATCTTGGCGGCGGCAATCTTGTCAGCCAGATCTTCTTCAACCGGACCCGCGACACGTTCGGCGGCGAGCTCGGCCCGATCGCGACCTTCCAGGATGTCCGCATCGCCCCGGTGGGCACATTGTTCGACCAGTCGCAGAACCGCTCGCGCAAGCTGGGCGGCAAGATCAGCTATGAACGCGCCATTCCAGGGTTCGAGGATCTGACCGCAATCGTCGGTTTCGACGCCTTGTTCGACAAGACCGAGCAGCGGCTGATCGCCACCGACCGTATCTGGGTGCCGCCCACCGATTTCCGCAGCCTTGCACCCTTCGCCCAGGCGAACCTCAAGCTGTTCGACGGATTGCTGCGGCTTGCCGGCGGCGCGCGCTGGGAAAATGTCGAGATCAAGATCGACGACTATACCACGCTTGCGACCACCACGACGCCACGCGGCGGGGTGCTGGTGAGCGGCGGCAGCCCCAAGTTCGACGATGTGCTGTTCAACGGCGGCGTGATCATCGAACCGGCTCAAGGCATCCGCCTTTATGCCAGCTATGCCGAGGGCTTCACCGTGCCCGATGTCGGCCGCATCACCCGTGCCATCGGCACCCCCGGGGTGGATCTCGACAATTTCCTCGACATCAGCCCGATCATCTCGAACAACCGCGAGATCGGTGCCGAGGTGAAGCGCGGGCCGCTCGATGCCAGCGTGACCTATTTCTGGTCGTCGAGCACGCGCGGTCAGTTGCTCGTGGCGCGGCCTGACGGCATTTTCGACGTCCAGCGCCAGCGGATCGAGATCGAAGGCCTTGAGGTCAATCTGGGGGTACAGCTGCCAATCGACGGGCTGCGCGTATCGGCGGGCTATGCGCATATCCTGGGGCGCACCGACACCAATGGCGACGACCGGGTCGATACCGATCTTGATGGCACCAACATCTCGCCCGACAGGCTCAATCTCGCTGCCAGTTTTGACCGGGGCAGGGTGTCGGCGCGCGTTCAGACCCAGGTCTATTTTTCGCGCACCTTCGGCGGTCTGGTCCGCGATCCGCGCAACGACTTCGGCGGTTACACGCTGACTGACGCCTATCTGGGCTATGATGTCGGGCCGGGGCGCATCATCCTCAGCGCGCAGAACATCTTCAACCGCCAGTATATCGATTATAACAGCGACGTTCGGCTACCGACGGACAACCTGTCCTTCTTCGCGGGGCGCGGGCGCACGATGACGCTGGCCTGGGACATGCGCTTCTGATGAAGCTGCTCGACCTTCTCCACCGCTGGACGGGCGGGCTGATCGGCCTGGTGCTACTGGTGCTGGGGTTGAGCGGGACGGTGCTGATCCATCGCGACGCCTGGGTGATGCTGCCGCATGCCGATGATGCGCAAATGCAGGCGACGCCCGCGATCATCGCGGCGACCGAGCAGATGATGGCCGATCCGGTAGCGCGGCCGAGCGCGATCAGCTTCGCCACGGACAGTTTCGGGCTCAACCGGCTGTCCTTCGGCAAGGAAGCGGGGGCCTATGCCGACCAAGCGGGCAATATCGTCACGCGCTGGGACGATGCATGGGAGCGGCCCGAGCTGTTCCTGTTCGATCTGCACCATCATCTGCTTGCGGGCGAGACCGGCGAGATCGTCGCTGCGTCTGCCGGGCTGTGCGGGCTGTTCTTCGTGATCAGCGGTGCGATCCTGTGGTGGCGCACGCGGCGGACCTTCGAATTCCGCCTGATCCCGAGGCGACTGAGCCGCCCCGCCATCCTGCGCCATCATCGCGATCTCGGCATCGTGTTCGCACCACTGCTCGCGCTGGTGATGTTCACCGGTACGACGATGGTGTTTCGTCCTGTGACCGCGCTGGTACTGGGGCCATCGGCGCCTGCGACCATAGAGGCATCCTTCAAGGCGCCCGAGGCCGAGATGGGCGCGCTCGCCGAAAAGCCTGATTGGGCCGCAATGATCGGGACGGCGCGCAGGCTCTACCCCGATGCGGAGATCCGCATCCTCAGCCTGCCGAAAGAGGCGGGCAAGCCGATCACCTTGCGCATGAAGCAGCCGGAAGAATGGTTGCCCAATGGCCGCACGACCCTGTGGTTTGCGCCCGGCACGGGGCGTCTGATCGAGGCGCGCGATGCGTTGAAGCTCCCCGGTGCGGCACAGGCTTTCAACACCTTCTATCCGCTGCACGCCGCCAAGGTGGGCGGAATGGCATACAAGCTTGTCATGACGCTGGTCGGGCTGGCGCTCAGCCTGCTGGGCTCGCTTGCGGTGTGGAGCTTCTGGTTCCGCCGCAATCGCACCGCGCGGCGCGTCGGCAGCGGCGTGACGGTTCCCGCCGAGTAAGACTCAGAGGTCGAACAGGCCTTCCTGCGATCCCTCGGGTGGATTGAGCCCCAGATGCTTCCAGCCGCGCGCATTGAGGCAACGTCCGCGCGCGGTACGTGCGATCAGGCCGAGCTGGATCAGATAGGGTTCGATCACGTCCTCGATCGTGTCGCGCGGTTCGGACAGCCCCGCCGCCAGCGTCTCGACGCCGACAGGGCCGCCGCGATAGATATCCGCGATCATCATCAGGTAACGCCGGTCCATCGCATCCAGGCCCAGGCTGTCGACCTCCAGCCGGGTGAGTGCGGCATCGGCGGCGGCGGCGTTGACCGTGGCGTGCCCTGCGACATTGGCAAAATCGCGCACCCGGCGCAGCAGGCGTCCAGCGACACGTGGGGTGCCGCGCGCGCGCCTGGCGATCTCGGTCGCGCCATCCCTGGCGATCGACAGGCCCAGCAGGCGCGCGGCGCGGCTGACGACCAGTTCCAGCTCTTCCACGGTATAGAAATTGAGGCGCACCGGGATACCGAAGCGATCGCGCAATGGAGTGGTCAGCAGGCCCTGACGCGTGGTCGCGCCAATCAGGGTGAAGGCGGGCAGATCAATGCGCACACTACGCGCGCTTGGGCCTTCGCCGATGATGAGGTCAAGCGCGCGGTCCTCCATCGCCGGATAGAGCACCTCCTCGACCACCGGATTGAGCCGGTGGATCTCGTCGATGAACAGCACATCGCCTTCTTCGAGGTTGGTCAGCAGCGCCGCCAGATCGCCCGACTTGGCGATCACCGGACCGGATGTCGCGCGAAAGCCGACGCCCATTTCGCGCGCGATGATCTGCGCCAGCGTGGTCTTGCCGAGCCCCGGCGGGCCGAACAGCAGCACATGATCGAGCGCCTCGGACCGCCCCCGCGCCGCCTCGATGAACACGCGCAGGTTATCGCGCGCCGCCGCCTGGCCGATGAATTCGGCCAGCGTCTTGGGACGCAGCGCTGCGTCCTGATCTTCAGGGATGCGGTCGGGGGAGAGGAGGCGGTCTGTGGTCATGGATCCGGCGTCATTGTGCTCGGCACATTGCGAGCATGGTGCAGAATGCGAACGATCAGCACCTCGCCATCCACGCTCTGGAAATAGATTCGGTGCGTCTTGTAGCTGAAACTGCGCATACTGGAACCCAGTCGCTTTTCGGCTACGCCCGTCATCGGCCTGTCTCGCAACCGGGTGAAGCAGGTCCGCAGGCCCAGCAGGTATTCGCGCGCTTTTGCAGCACCGAAGACGGATTTGCTGTAGACGCGAATGTCTCTCAGATCATCCCGAGCAGCGGCGGCGATGCGTAATTTCGTCACGCAAGATCAGGGTCTTCAGCGATGATCGTATCAACCACCTCCTCCGGCTCCTCGTCAAGAACCTTCGAGGCCAACCCCTCGTCGATCATCGCTTTCAGCCAGGCTTCGTCCTCCGCCGCCTGCTCCTGGTCCCGTCGCAGCAGTGCGCGCAAGAAATCATTCGCATCGGCATAGAGCCCCTGCGCGACACGCTCGTCGATCCACTGCTTGAGCGCGGGCGGTACCGAGATGGTCAATTCGGTCATGGATGAAATTATAGCGGAACGTGGGGTCAAGTCCAGCAACGCCGCGTTACCGCGCCGCCTTCTTCAGCGCCAGTCGCACCAGTGCATCCAGGCTCGCGCCATCGCCCAGTTCTCCCTCTGCTTCGGCCACTGCGCGGGCGGCTTCGGCGGGCTTGAAGCCGAGGTTCTGCAGCGCGGAGACCGCATCTGCCGCGTGGCTGCCGACCGGCACGGGCGCGCTCGCGCCGCCGGGGCCGAGCGCGATCACGCCCATCTTGTCCTTCAGCTCGTTGCAGATGCGGATCGCCAGCTTGGGGCCCACACCTTGCGCGCGCGCGATCATCGCCTTGTCGCTCTGCGCGACGGCGCGCGCGAGTTCCTCGGGCGTCAGCGCGGAAAGGATGGCGAGCGCGACCTTCGATCCCACGCCCTGCACGCTGGTGAGCAACCGGAAACCATCGCGCTCGCTGGCCGAGGCAAAGCCGATCAGCCGCATGTCGGTCTCGCTCACCTGCATCTCGGTGTGCAGGACCACCTTGTCGCCCCGCGCGCCGAGGTTGGAGAGCGTGCGCGAGGAGGCAAACACCAGATAGCCGACGCCGCCGACGTCGATCACCGCATGGTCATGTGCGGTGCTGTCCAATAGTCCTGTAAGCTTGGCGATCATTCTGCTTCATTCCCTCTCCCCTCTGCGGGAGAGGGTTGCGCAGACTTGGGCGCTTGCGTCCTAGTCGGAGCTGGGTGAGGGGCGCTCCACCCTCTCCAAGCTGCGCTAGCCGCATGCGCGGCAAGCTTCGTTATCCTCTCCCATCAAGGGAGAGGATTGGGTTAGCGCAGTTTGTCGAACGCCGCCAGATGCGCATGGGTGATCGCGACGGCGAGTGCGTCTGCCGCATCGGGGCCAGCAATCTGTACTCCGGGCAACAGCCGCTGGACCATCGCGTTGATCTGGACCTTTTCCGCCGCGCCAGTGCCGACAATGGCTTTCTTGATGAGGCGCGGCGCATATTCGCCGACGCTGAGCCCGGCACGCGCCAGGCTGAGCAGCAGTCCACCGCGCGCCTGGACCAGCTTGAGCGTCGTCTGCGGGTTCTTGTTGACGTAGATTTCCTCGATCGCCGCCGCATCGGGTCTGTAATCGGTGACGATCACGGCTATCGCAGTGTCGAGTTCGAGCAGCCGCGAGGGCAGGGGGGCCTTGGCGTTGGTCCTGATCTGTCCGTTGGCGATATGGCTGAGGCGATTGCCCTGATAGCGGATGACGCCCCAACCAGTGGTGCCAAGGCCAGGGTCGATGCCGAGGATGATGGTCATGATTTAAAGCCCCTCCCCTTCAGGGGAGGGCGCTTTGCCATCCATCAACCCAGCTTCTCCATCACTGCGTCCGACACTTCGTAATTGCCCCAGACGGTCTGAACGTCGTCGTCATCGTCGAGCGCGTCGATCAGCTTGAACAGCGACTGGGCATCAGCTTCGGCGACATCGACTTTGACCTGCGGGCGCCAGGCGAGCTTGACGCTCTCGGCTTCGCCCAGGGTTTTTTCGAGCGCTCCCGCGACCGCGTGCAGGTCTTCCATGCTGGTCCAGATGTCGTGGCCGTCCTCGGTCGATTCGATGTCCTCTGCACCGGCTTCCATCGCGGCTTCGAGCACCTTTTCCTCGTCGCCAGCGCTCGCTGGATAGGTGATCAGGCCCATGCGGTCGAAGCCGTGGCTCACCGCGCCCGATGCGCCCAGGTTGCCGCCATTCTTGCTGAACGCGGTGCGGACGTTGGTCGCGGTGCGGTTGCGGTTGTCGGTCAGCGCCTCGACGATCAGCGCGATGCCGCCCGGGCCATAGCCCTCATAGCGGATTTCCTCGTAATCCTCGCCACCCGCAGCAGACGCCTTGTCGATCGCGCGCTGGATATTGTCCTTGGGCATCGACTGGGCCTTGGCGGCGTTGACCGCGAGGCGCAGGCGCGGGTTCATGTCGGGATCGGGCAGGCCCATCTTGGCCGCGACGGTGATTTCGCGGCTGAGCTTGGAAAACATGGCCGAGCGCTTCTTGTCCTGCGCGCCCTTGCGATGCATGATGTTCTTGAATTTACTATGGCCTGCCATGGCGGGGTTCTGCCTGTCTCATCGGTTGGAAACTGTATCTGGTGCGCGCCCTTACACCAGCGGGGGCGATCAAAGCAACCGCTGCCACCAGCCGACATCGCGCCAGCCGCCCAGCTTCCACCCGACCTCGCGATAGATGCCGACCGGCACCATGCCCATGGCTTCGTGCAGCGCGATGCTGGCGGGGTTGGGCAGGGCGATCCCGGCAAACACGGCGTGGATCGATTGCGCGCGCAGCCGGTCGAACAGCGCGGTGTAGAGCGCGCGGCCCACGCCTTGGCCCCTTGCATGATCGGCAATATAGATAGCGATATCGGCGGATGTCGCATAGGCGGCGCGGGAGCGATGCGGGCTGGCATAGGCATAGCCCAGAATGTCGCCGCCCCGTTCGGCCACCAGCCAGGCATGCGACTGGCCGTAATCGGTGATCCGCCGCGCCATTTCGTTGGAATCGGGCGCTTCGGTCTCGAAGCTCACCCAGCTGTTTTCGACATGGGGGGCGTAGATGGCGGCGAGCGCAGCTCCGTCGTCGGGGTGACCGTCGCGGATGTCGAACGCCGCCATCGCGCGATCAGCCGAGGCCGAGGGCCGCCTTGTAGGTGTCCAGGATGGCTTCCATTTCCTGGCGATCGTGCGGCTCCATCTTCCGCAGGCGGACGATCTGACGCATGATCTTGGCGTCATAGCCCTGCGACTTGGCCTCGTTATAGGTATCGCGGATGTCGTCTGCGACGCCCTTGCGCTCTTCCTCAAGGCGCTCGATGCGTTCGATGAAAAGGCGCAGCTGGTCGTCGGCGGAGATGGTTTCGCTCATCGCAAGGGTCTTTCAACAAGGGTTGGGAGCACCGGGCGAATCCCGGCGCGGAATCAATCGGAGCGCCCCCTTAATGGGGGTGAGCGTTCTTCGCCACGCTTTCCTTCATCCGGGCGAGTTGCTCGTCGGTCGCCTCGCCCTGATAGCGCGATTTCCAGGTGGCAAAGTCCATGCCGTAGATCAGCTTACGCGCGGCATCGCGGTCGGGCGCGCCGCCGGCTTCCATCACCCAGTCGGCAAGGCAGTTGCGGCAGAAACCGGCAAGCCCCATCAGGTCGATATTCTCGGCATCGTGGCGATGACGCAGATGCGCGACAAGTCGCCGGAACGCTACGGCAGCAACGTCATCGGGGATATCGACTTCGGCGGGCGGGGCGGGGACGGCATCGGTCATGGCATTTTTTCCAGTTCGGTTTTGCGATTGGCGGCGCTCTGCCCTAAGCAGGAGCCGAGTGCGCCGTGAAGACGTGCAAACGTTCGCGGCTTCGACCAGTTCAAGGGAAGATTATGAGCAAGACTATCGCCAAGCGCAGCCGCAAGGTCAAGATTCTGGCGACGCTAGGCCCTGCCAGCAACAGCCCCGAGATGATCGAAAAGCTGTTCCGCGCCGGAGCCGATGCCTTTCGCGTCAACATGAGCCATGGCGAGCATGCGACGCACGCCGCAACCATCAACGCCATCCGCCAGATCGAAACCCGGCTGCAGCGGCCGATCACGATATTGTGCGATCTTCAGGGCCCCAAGCTGCGCGTCGGCACGTTCGAGGGCGGCAAGGCGTTCCTGAAGCACGGCCAGCATTTCACGCTCGATTCGAACCCCGAACCCGGCAACGACCAGCGCGCCTATCTGCCGCACAAGGAGATTTTCGCCGCGCTCGACAAGGGCCAGCGGCTGCTGATCGACGATGGCAAGATGGTGCTGCGCGTACTGCGCCCCGGCGATGCCGAGATACTATGCTCGGTCGAGGTCGGTGGGTTCATTTCCGATCGCAAGGGACTGAACGTGCCCGACAGTCTGGTGCCGATGGCCGCGCTGACCGAGAAGGACCGGCGGGATCTCGCCTTCGCGCTCGACATGGGCGCGGACTGGATCGCCTTGAGCTTCGTCCAGCGGCCCGATGACGTCGCCGAGGCGCGCAGCCTGATCGGCGGACGCGCGGCGCTGATCGCCAAGATCGAGAAGCCCGCCGCGCTGGCCTCGCTTGATGCCATCATCGAGCTGTCCGACGCGGTGATGGTCGCGCGCGGCGATCTGGGCGTCGAAATGGCGCCCGAAGAGGTGCCCGTGATGCAGAAGCGCATCGTAGAGACCGCACGCCGCTCGGGCAAGCCGGTGGTCGTCGCGACGCAGATGCTCGAATCGATGATCACCAGCCCGTCGCCGACCCGTGCCGAGGTGTCCGACGTCGCCAATGCGGTCTATGACGGCGCCGATGCTGTGATGCTTTCGGCGGAAACCGCGGCGGGCGAATGGCCCGAACTCGCCGTCGGCATGATGGACCGGATCGCGACACAGGTGGAGAGCGACCCCGGCTATGCCGCGCGCGTGCATTTCATCGAGACCTTGCCCGATGCGACCACGGCGGACGCGCTGTCGGCGGCGTGCAGCGAGATTGCCAATACCGTGAGGGTGAGCGCGATCGTATGCTTCACCCTGTCGGGATCGACCGCGCGGCGGGTCTCGCGCGAGCGACCGGCGGTGCCGGTGATGGTGCTCACCCCCTCGCGCGAGACCGCGCGGCGCGTCGGCCTGCTCTGGGGTGCCTATCCGGTGGTGACGCGCGATATTGGCAGTTTCGAGGAGATGATCGGCAAGGGCAAGCGCATGGCGCTGCGCCATCACTTCGGCGAGGCCGGCGGCCGCATCATCGCGCTGGCGGGGGTGCCGTTCGGAACACCGGGATCGACCAACGTGCTGCACATCGTCACGCTGACCGGCGAGGAGCTGAAAGGCTACAAGGGCTGATAGGCTAGCGGATGGCTAAGCAGGGTGCGGTCACGCGTCAGCAGCCGCGCGCCGCTTTGCTGCGCCTGGACCAGCAGCAGCTCATCAAACGGGTCCTTGTGCGCGATGGAGATGATGAGCGGGGCGGCGGCCGTGTCGGTGTCCAATGCGATAATTTCCATGCCAATCGATCCAAGGTAGCTTGTGGCCAGAAGTGGATCGAGAGCACCCTTGCGACCACCTGACGCATGGAGAGCGTTCCATTTCACACGGACTTCCCAGATTGAGATCGTCGACGCCACGACGTGGTTTGAGGAGTCATTCAAAGCGCGCCACTCACTTGGCCTGATGGCAGCTTGATTGGTTGCCAGCCAGATCACGAAATGGGTGTCGAGTAGTAATCTCAATCCTCAAGACCCAGCACTTTGCGGCTGAATGCGGGGTCGTCAAACTCCGGGGGCCAAAGATCTTGGCCTTCAAATTTGTCCAGGCCATGGGCTTTGCGATAGGCTTCGCCGGCTGCCCAATCGATACCGCCCTTCACCGTTTTTGGTGGATTCATTTCGGCCACCGGCTTGCCATCGTCGGTAATGACGACTTTCTCACCGCGCATCACGGCGTCAATAGCCTCAGAGAAACGGGCCTTGGCTTCGCGGATCGACATCTCCATGAATAATCAAATACCACAGATCGTCGGGTTCAAGTAGCGGCATTCTCCAGCACGCCGCGCGCAATCAGTTCTGCCTCGAGCGTGGCATGGTCGCGGAAGACATGACCCTGCAGCCCGCACGAAACGGCGCTTTCGATATTGTCCGCGCGGTCGTCGATGAACAGCGCGCGCGATGGATCGATGTCGAAGCGGTCGATGGCGAGGCGGTAGATCGCGGGGTCGGGCTTTACCAGCTTCTCCGCCCCCGACACGACAATGTCGCGGAACAGGTCGAAGACCGGCGCGGTGGGGCGGAACATGTCCCAGAACTCGACGCCGAAATTGGTGATGCCGAAAATCGGATAGCCGAGCAGCGCGAGTTTTTCTGCGAGGTCCAGCATGCCCGGCACCGGCCCCGGGATCGTTTCCAGCCAGCGCGGGACATAATGGCCGATCAGCTCGGCATGCTCGGGGTGCTCGGCAACAAGCTCGGCAACCATCTCGTCGAGCAATCGGCCCGCGTCGTGCTGCGAATGCCAATCGATGGTCAGCACATTGGCAAGAAAATGGTCGAGCTCAGCCGGATCGTCGATCAGCTTGGCGTAGAGTGTGCGAATATCCCATTGGTAGAGGACATTGCCGACATCGAAGATAATGGCATCAACCGGCTGCATATCGCCCTCCTCAGGCACGCAAGCAAAAGGCCCCGGACCATGCCGGAGCCCTTACTCCATTCCAAACCTTGTCCGGCGCGCCAGTTGACGGCGCGTCGGGCCGATCAGCCCTGGCGGGCCTTGAAGCGACGGTTGGTCTTGTTGATCACATAGGTGCGGCCGCGACGACGGATCACGCGGTTGTCGCGATGACGATCCTTGAGCGACTTCAGCGAATTGCGAATCTTCATGACGTGGGCCCTTGATTGAAATCGGATTGGGGTCATGGCGTCCGTGGCCAAGCGCAGATGCGCAATAGCCGGGCCGGAACATCCATGCCGGAAAGCGGCGCGGATACGTGGAGGGGCGCACAAAGTCAAGCATCGGCGCGGCGGCGACAGGCAATTTTTTGGCCGCTTCATTGGCCATTCATGGCGAAACGGGTTAGGCATCGAACGGGCAGGCCCGCAAGGCCGAGACCGGGAAAGGGCGCAAATATCATGGCTTTTCTTCGCAGATCTAACATGGCGGTGCTGTGCGTTGCCTTCGCCATGGCCGCAGGGTTGAGCGGCTGCGTGTCGCCAGCCGGGCCGGTAGAGGCTGTCCGCTTCGTTTCGCCCGATCGCGCCAGCGAACTTGGACGCGGCCCGATTCGTGTGGTCGCTGGTGAGGGCATGGACAGCAACGCGCTCGAATATCGCAGCTATGCCACCGCCGTGGAGCGCGAGCTCGAACGGATCGGCTATCAAGTGCTGCCGGTCGGCGCGCGCGATGGTGCCGACATCCAGACTGCAACCGTGCGGATCGAACGTTCGGTGCTCTCCCCCGTCGGCGATGACCGCGGTCCGGTCACGGTGGGCGTGGGCGGCGGCACCGGCGGCTTCGGCTCGGGTGTCGGGGTCGGAATAGGCATCAACCTGGGTGGGCGTCCGAAGGGCGAGGTGGTGACCGAGATGTTCGCCAATATCCGCGCGGGCGACGGCGCGATCCTGTGGGAAGGCCGCGCCAGTGTCGAAGCGCGCGAAGGCTCGCCGATGGCTGAGACGCAGCTGAATGCGTCTAAACTCGCACAGGGATTGTTTACCGGCTTTCCCGGTGAGTCCGGAGCGACTATCAGCGTGCCATGACTCAGGCACTCATCCCCAGCATCACCGCCGCTTTCGATTCCGGAAACATCGTCAACCATGGTCTGACCCAGCTGCCCGATGGCAGCTGGCGCGCCGAACTTGCCATCCGCAAGGACAAGGATTCGGACTTCTTTCAATGGTTTCACTTTCGCGTCGCGGCGCAGCCGGGGACCGATCTGGAGCTCGTCATCACGGGGCTCAGAGAATCGGCCTATCCCGATGGCTGGCCCGGCTACCGCGCCTGTGTCAGCGAGGACCGCGACTATTGGGGCCGGGCCGAGACCAGCTATGATGCAGCAGCGGGCGCGCTGACGATCCGTCATCAGATGGGCACCGGCGTCGCCTGGTTCGCGTATTTCGCGCCCTATTCGATGGAGCGGCACCATGATCTGGTCGCCGAAATGGCAAGCCGCCCGGGCGTGCAGCACCGTGAGCTCGGCCTCAGCCTCGACGGCCAGCCGATCGATTGCCTCGACATGGGCGAGGGGCCGGTCCAGGTCTGGCTCTATGCGCGCCAGCATCCGGGCGAATCCATGGCTGAATGGTGGATGGAAGGTGCGCTGGAAAAGCTGACTGATCCCGCCGATCCGCATGCGCGGCTGCTGCGCCAGAAGTGCACATTGCATGTCGTCCCCAACATGAACCCGGATGGCTCGCTGCGCGGGCATCTGCGCACCAATGCGGCTGGCGTGAACCTTAACCGCGAATGGCACGAGCCGTCGCCAGAGCGCAGCCCCGAAGTGCTTTGCGTGCTGGGCGCGATGGATGCGACCGGCGTGCACTGGGCGATGGACGTGCATGGCGACGAGGCCATCCCGCACGTGTTCATCGCCGGGTTCGAGGGCATCCCGTCCTGGACCGACGAACAGGGGGCGCGATACAATCGTTATCGTGATCTGCTGGCCGAGCGCACGCCCGATTTCCAGACCGCCAAGGGCTATCCCAAGGCGGGCGCGGGCAGGGCGAACCTGTCTATGTCGACCAACCAGCTGGCCGAGCGGTTCGGTCCTTCGCATGGCTGCGTGTCGATGACGCTGGAAATGCCGTTCAAGGACAATGACGATTTGCCATGCCCCGATCAGGCCTGGAGCCCCGAACGCTCCAAGCTGCTGGCGCATGACTGCTTGGCGGTGCTGGCGGAGATGATTGCAGGCTGACGGCTGCGCCGTTCATCGCGATGCAAGGCTGAGCGGCGCATGCTCCGGTCCGTGCTGCCACGGAAAGGATTCGCCATGCCCGCTCCCCGCCGCTTGATCGCTGCCGGTCTCATTGCCACCGGCGCTGCGCTGTTCGCGTTCCAGTCGCTCGCCCTTGCCGATGACGCACCCGCCAAGCCTTCGCGCGTGCCGCCGGCCGAAGTGATCGGAGAGCCGGTAAGCTGCATCAATATTGCGCAGATTCGTGGCAGCCAGGTGCGAGACAACCAGACGATCGATTTCATGATGGCGGGCGGCAAGGTCTATCGCAACGAACTGCCGCAGCAATGCGGCAACCTGGGTTTTGATCGGTCCTTCACCTACTCGACCTCGCTGACCCAATTGTGCAATGTCGATATCATCACCGTCTTGCAGAATGTCGGCGGCGGCCTCCAGCGCGGAGCCAGTTGCGGCCTCGGTCAGTTCACGCCCGTCAAGCTGATCAAGCAGCCCAAGAAGGGCTGATCAAACATCATCGGCCGAGATCATCTCGGCGCGGTCCAGTTCGCCGGTCATGGACGCCACGGTGACTGCGACCGCAGCGTCGCCGGTGATGTTGGTCGTGGTGCGGATCATGTCCATGATGCGATCGACCCCCGCCACCAGCGCGATCGTTTCCAGCGGGACGCCGACCGAGCCGAAGACCAGGGCCATCATGATCAGGCCGGCCCCGGGAATGCCTGCTGCGCCTACCGCGCCCAGGGTGGAGGTAAAAGCAACCATTGCATAGTCGCCCCAGCTCAGATCCACGCCGAAGATCTGTGCGCCGAACAGGGTGGCAAGACACAGATACATGGCCGTGCCGTTCATGTTGATCGTCGCGCCCAGCGAAACGACAAAGCTCGACACGCTGGCGGATACGCCGAGGTTGCGCTGCGTGCAGCGCAGCGTCACCGGCAAGGTGGCGTTGGATGAGGCGGTGGAATAACTGACCGCGATCGCATCGACCATACCGCGAAAAAAGTCGATCACGGGCAGGTTTGCGATGAGGCGGATCATCACTGGATAGAAGACCAGGATGATGATCGCGCAGCCGATGTAATTCAGCGCCACAAGCTTTGCGAGCGGGACCAGCCCCTCAAACCCGAACGTCCCGGCGACCCAGGCCATCAGCGCGAACACACCGAACGGGGTCAGCTCCATTACGATCATCGTGACCTTCTGCATCACGATCGCCCCCGAATCGAAGATGCGTGCCACCGGGACCCCATCTTCCTTGGCCATCAGGATGCCGATCCCCAGAAGCAGCGAGAACACGATGAGCGCGAGGACATCGGTGGTCGCCATCGCTTCGACCACATTTTCGGGCACCATTTTCAGGATGGTCTGGGTTGCGCTGGCAGAGGTCGGTGGAGGGGCCTCCACGGACCCCGCCAGGCTAGCATCGACACCGCGTCCCGGCTGGACGAGCGTCCCCATGGTCAGCCCCAGAACGGCAGCCAGCTGGCCGGTGATCAGGAACAGCAGCATCGCCCGTCCGCCGACCGCGCCGAGCTTGCGAAGATCGCCGATCGAGGCGACCCCCGCGACGAGCGAAAAGAAGATCAGCGGCACGACCAGCATCTTGATCGCGCGGATAAACAGATCGCCGATCCATTTGATCGATGCCGCGCCTTCGCCCCAGACCAGGCCCGTGACGATCCCGAGCGCGAGCGCGGCGACCACGCGCTGCCAAAGCGGAATGCGGAACCAAAAGGCCAAGATGCGTTCCCCGGATGCGGTTGCCCGCCTAGGACGAAATGCCACCGTACAGGGGCATTGCGGCGGGTTTCATCAGTTCAACGCAATGATCGCGAAACAGGTTGCCAGGCCGACGCCGATGGTGAGCGGAATGCCGGCCTTGAAGAAGTCGGTGAAGCGGTAATTGCCCGCCGCATAGACCAGGGTGTTGGTCTGATAGCCGATGGGCGTCGCAAAGCTCGCGGACGCGGCGAACATGACCGCGATGACCAGCGGGCGCGGGTCGATGGCGAGATCGGTACCCAGCTTGATGACGATCGGCGTCACCAGGATGGCCACTGCATTGTTGGTGATGATCTCGGTCAGCAGGACCGAGACGACATAGACCGCAAAGACCACCGCCCAGACCGGCGCCTCGACGAGGAAGGGCGCGAGGGCGTTCACCACCATCTTGACGCTGCCCGCCTCTTCCAACGCCAGGCCGACCGCCAGCATGCCGAAGATCAGCACCAGGACATTGCCGTCGATCGAGCTCCAGGCTTCTTCGGCATCGATGCAGCGCGCGATAAGGATGAATCCGACCGCAAGAATCGCTGCGACCTCGATCGCCAGCACGTTGAGTGCCGACAGGATCACGACGGCTGCCAGCGCGCCGATGGCGAGCGGGGCCTTGTCGCGACGGAAGGCGCGCGCGCTGGTATTGGTGATGCCGAACAGGTTGGGGTTTTCGTACATTCGCGCGATGTCGGCCTTCGAGCCGGTGACCACCAGCTTGTCGGCGGCGTGGATCTTGGCATTGGGCAGGTCCGATCGCGGCAGGTTGCGATAGCGCGTGAGGCCCAGGATGCGGACATTCAGCAGCGACAGAAACGGAATGTCATACAGCCGGTTGCCTATGCTGGGATGGCTGGGCGCGACCATCGCCTCGACCACCACCTCGCCCATCGGACCGACATCGCCCTTGCGCACGATGCCGACCTTGAAGTCCTGACTCTTGCGCAGCGACATCAGCTCGGGAAGGTCGGTGCGGATCACGACCACATCGTCAGGCTGCAGGATCTCGCTCGTCAGATTGTGGCGGATATAGCGCCCGTCGCGCTTGATCGCGGTCACCTGAATCTTGGCGCGCTTTGCGATCGGCGTCTCGCCCAGAGTCTTGCCGCGCAACGTCGAGGCGTTGCGGATTGTGAGCTCGGTAACGAACACCTCGTCGCTGCCGGTACTGCCTGCTGGCGCGGCCTCGTCCTTGGGCAGCAGCCAGCTGCTGAATGCGGCCAGCATGATCATGCCGGCAACGCCTGCGATCAGACCATAAGGCGTAATCTCGAAAATCCCGAAGGCCGGCTGGCCGTTGGCCCTGGCGACCGAATCGACGATCAGGTTGGTCGACGTGCCGATCAGCGTGGTGGTGCCGCCGAGGATACAGATGAAGCTGAGCGGGATCAGCAGCTTCTTGGCCGAATAGCCCGTCGCCTGGGCGAGGCGCAGGATGATCGGGATCATCACCACCACCACCGGCGTGTTGTTCATGAAGGCAGAGGCGACATAGACGCCCAGGAACATCTCGGCGACCGCCAGCCGGGGATGCCGCGCCGCGCGATTGATGATCGCGCCGGCGATCGCATCGATGGTGCCAGTCCGCAGCAGCGCGCCCGACAGGATGAACATCGCCCCGATGGTGATCGGCGCACTGTTCGAGAAGACGGAAAAGAGCTGCTTGGAATCGATAATGCCGAGAAACAGGAAGGCGCAGGCCCCCAGAATCGCGACCACCGCTGCGGGAAAGCGTTCCAGGATGAACCCGACGAACATCAGGCCCAGAATGGCCAGGCCGATCGGCGCCTGCCAGGTTTCGATAAACAGCCTGATGTCGTCCAAGGCTGTCAGCCCCCCGTGTCGCTTGAAGTGGGACTATGCTCTAGCCGCTCTTGAGTTCCGCTGTCAGCCGCAAACTCGCGCGCCAGAACAGGAAGGCGGGGATGAGGCCCAGCCAGGCTGCGCCGTAAAGCACCCAGCGAACGCTGTCCTCCCCGGCATAGGGCTGGAAGGCATCGGACATCATGCCGAAGAACAGCGGGCCCAATCCCAGGCCGATCAGGTTTTGCGAAAACAGCATCACCGACGCCGCGACCGCGCGCACCTCCGGTCGCACCAGGCCCTGCACACAGGCATAGACGGGCCCATAATACATGATGTTCATCGCGGTCGGCAGCACCAGCAGCGCCAGTGCGACCTTCCAGTCGGTCGCCGAATAGGCGAGGAACAGGATGGGGGCTGCGAGCGCAATGGCAAGCGCCGGACCGGTGAGCAGATGCTTGCGGTCACGCTTGCCGAAATGATCGGCCAGCTTGCCGCCTCCCCATGTGCCGATCATGCTCGAAATGCCCAGAGTCACGCCGAGATACAGCCCCGTCTCGCCCGGGGTCAGGCCGAAATTGCGGATGAACAGCACCGCAACCCATACGCCCTTGCCATAGGACAGGAAGGCGATCAGCCCGCCGGCGATGCACAGGAAGACGAAGCAGCGCGAGGTCACCAATTCCTTCAGCGCCTCGCGCACTGGCACCTGAACCTTGGCGGCGGGCATTGCCGCCCCCTTGAGCATTCCGGCGCGGCGCGGCTCCTTCATCAGGAACGGCACCAGCAGCGCGAGCAGCACGCCGGGCATGCCGACCACATAAAAGGCAGTGCGCCAGCCATAGGCATCAGCGAGGCCGCCACCGATGACCATGCCGAGCAGCGATCCGATCGGGATGCCCAGGCCATAAAAGGCGATGGCCGAAGAGCGCTTGTCGGCAGGCACGCTGTCGGTGATCAGCGAATGCGCCGCCGGGGTGCAGCCCGCTTCGCCGACGCCCACGCCGACACGCGCGAGCAGCAGCTGCGGAAAGGTCCGCGCCGCGCCGCACGCCATGGTCATCGCCGACCAGATCGCCACCGACCAGGCGATCAGCGAGACACGGTTGGTGGTGCTGCGATCGGCATAGCGCGCGATCGGGATGCCCAGCAGCGTGTAGAACAGCGCAAAGGCCAGGCCGGTCATCAGCCCGAGCTGGGTATCGGAAAGCTGAAAATCGCGCTTGATCGGCTCGGCCAGGATCGAGACGATCTGCCGGTCGAGAAAGTTGAAGATATAGATGATCATCAACGTCCACAGCATCACGCGCGGACTGGAGGCCCCCTGGAGCGACGAAGGGGCAGGCGGCGTGTCTGCGGCCATGGTCGGCGGCACACCGGCATCGGCTGCCGGGTTGCGGGTGACGGTCATGCACTCTCCTGTCGCGCCGCACTCTTGCCCTCGCGGGTCAGCGGTCGCTTATGAAAGCCATGCTAGCCATTTGCCGACGCGAGGCAATCACCCTGCGACAAAATGTGACGGACACGTCAACTGCCGCTACGGCACAGGTGGTTCAGCAATAAGGAAAAAGCGCGTTCAGCCGCATTGCGCGCGGTGGAGCAGCTTCTGGTCGGCCAGCACCAGCGCCACCATCGCTTCGACCACCGGGGTGCCGCGAATGCCGACGCACGGGTCGTGCCGACCCTTGGTCACGATCTCGCTTGCCTCCCCCTCACGGGTGATCGTCTCGACGGGGGTGAGGATCGAGCTGGTCGGCTTGAATGCGACGCGCACCACCACAGGCTGGCCGGTCGAGATGCCGCCCGCGACGCCGCCGGCATGGTTGGCGAGGAATTCGGGACTACCATCCGCACCGGGGCGCATGGGGTCGGCATTGGTTTCGCCGCTGAGGCGCGCGGCGGCGAAGCCGTCGCCGATCTCGACACCCTTAACCGCGTTGATCGACATGGCTGCGGCTGCGAGTTCGCTGTCGAGCTTGGCGTAAAGCGGCGCGCCCCAGCCGGCGGGTACGCCGGTCGCGACGCACTCTACGATCGCGCCCAGCGAACTGCCCGATTTGCGCGCGGCATCGACGTTGGCCTCCCAGCGCTTGGCCGCCTCTGGGTCGGGGCAGAAGAACGGATTGCGCGTGATCTCCGCCGCATCGAAGCGGGCCGGATCGATCGCATCGCCGCCCAGTTCGCAGACATAAGCGGTGAGCGTCACCTCGGGGATGACCAGCCGCGCGACGGCTCCTGCGGCCACCCGCGCTGCCGTCTCTCGCGCGCTCGACCGGCCGCCGCCGCGATAGTCGCGGAAACCGTATTTGGCATCATAGGCATAATCGGCATGGCCGGGGCGATAGGCCTTGGCGACATCGCCATAATCCTTGGATCGCTGGTCGACATTCTCGATCATCAGGCTGATCGGCGTGCCGGTGGTGCGCCCCTCGAACACGCCCGAGAGGATGCGCACCGCATCGGGCTCCTGCCGCTGCGTCGTGAAGCGCGAGGTGCCGGGGCGGCGCGCATCGAGAAAGGGCTGGATGTCGCTTTCGCTCAGAGCCAGTCCCGGCGGGCATCCGTCGACCACGGCGCCTAGAGCCGGTCCATGGCTTTCGCCCCAGGTGGTGAAGCGGAAAACGCGGCCAAAGGTGTTGAAGCTCATGCGGCTGTCCCGTCAGGCAGAAAGGAATTGCGCGCGCTTTGCGGCATTGCGGGCGCGCTGTCCAGTGCGCGGCGGACGGTCAGGCGTTGCTCGGTGCCTTGCCGGGATAGTCGCTGGCGCGCGTCAGCCTGGCGATCTCGTCACGATAGCGGAACCGCAGCGCCGACCAGTCATTGTCGATCGCCACCTGGGTGACGGGCAGCAGGTCCTGCGCGGCGAGACTCTCCCAGCCATCGTCTCTGGTGATATCGGATCGGATCGGATCGATCCCGATTTCTTGGGATAGGCGAACCACATGGCCGCGCCGCGCCGATAAGCGGCGAGCGCACCGGGCGCAGCCGCAGCCAGCGCCGCCCTGTCGCGGACAAAGGCCAGGATGATCGTGGGCTCGTCCGCCGCCGCGCTGTCGGGAAGCCGCGAGGCGACCGCAGCGGGGCAATCGATGACTTTGAGAACCGATCCAGGCTTGCAGCCCAGCTTCTTGCAGAGAGCACGATCGGCCATGGCCCGATCAATCCAGCGCGATGTCCGGTGCGTCTTCCTGCTTCATGCCCACGACATGATAGCCCGAATCGACATGATGCGTCTCGCCGGTCACGCCCGAGGACAGGTCCGAGCATAGGTACAGGCCTGCTCCGCCGACATCGTCGATGGTCACGTTGCGGCGCAGCGGTGCGTTATATTCGTTCCATTTCAGGATATAGCGGAAGTCGCCGATGCCGCTGGCCGCCAGCGTCTTGATCGGGCCCGCCGAGATCGCGTTGACGCGGATATTCTCACGGCCGAGGTCATTGGCGAGATATTTGACGCTGGTCTCCAGCGCCGCCTTGGCGACGCCCATGACGTTGTAATGCGGGATCACCTTTTCCGCGCCGTAATAGCTCAAAGTCACGATCGAGCCGCCATTGGGCATCATCGCACGCGCCCTTTTCGCAACGGCGACAAGCGAATAGGCCGAGATGTTCATGGTCATCAGGAAGTTGTCGAGGCTGGTGTCGACATAGAGGCCGCGCAGTTCGTTCTTGTCCGAAAAGCCGATGGCATGAACGACGAAATCGATCGTCGGCCAGCGCGCCGCAAGGGTCTCGAAAGCCCGGTCGAGCGCATCCATGTCCGACACGTCGCAATCGAAGGTGAAGTCGCTGCCGAGCTCTGCTGCAAGCGGAATAACGCGCTTGCCCAAAGCCTCGCCCTGATAGCTGAACGCCAGCTCGGCGCCGTGCTCGGCCAGCTTCTGCGCAATGCCCCAGGCGAGCGACTTGTTGTTGGCAAGCCCCATGATGAGGCCGCGTTTGCCCTTCATCAGTCCGTCCATGTCGTGATCCTTCAGTTCTTGTCCGTTTTCTGCGGCAGGCCGCCGCGCGCCCGCGCGATGGCGGCGTTCAACTCGGCCCCGATTACCATAGCAAGGCCGATGAGAAAGAAGAAAATGAGGCTGACCATCACCCCGGCCAGGCTGCCATAGGTCAGGTCGTAATCGGCAAAGGTGCCGAGAAACCGAGGCAGAATCGCCAGGCACAGCATCCACCAGACCGCGATGAACATCGGGCCGGGCCAGATCGGATGGCCTGCCTCGCGATACCGCAGCGGGGTGAGCATGCCATAGACCAGGTACAGCATCAGCAGCAGCACGGCGAAGGTGAACAGCTGGCTCAGCACCACCAGCGCGAGCGGTTCTCCGGGGAAATACAGGCTGTTGGCGATGACTTCTGCCGCGCCCGCGAGCACCACCTGGACGCTCAGTGCCAGCATGGTCGCGATCACCGCAAGGATGATCAGCGCCATCGACCCCAGTCGCAGCTTCCAGAAGGGCTTGTTGCTCTCCGTCCCATAGGCGCGGCGGATGACGGCGCGGATCGACTCGATCAGGCTCGCGGTGGTCCAGAGCCCGACTAAAACGGCGAGCCAGAGCAGCGCGCCGGTGCGCGCATACATCGCCGCTTCCATCGGCGCGGCGAGGACCGAGGCGACGCTCGGCGGCACCGCGGCCAAAAAGCCCTGCACCGCTTCCGCGCCATATTCGCTGCGGCCGAACACACCGCCCAGCGCTGCTGCGACAATGAAAAAAGGAAAGATGCTCAGCAGCGCGAGATAGGCGAAATTGCCCGCCACGACCCCCCCATGGGTCATCACGTTGCCCGCAACTTCAGCGACGATCGCGCGCGACGTGGCCAGAAATTGTTGCCGCTTGTCCGGCCGCAGAAGATCGGTCAGCGCCATCAAGTCGTGCCGGACTCAGCCGGTCAGCCCCGCACGCGGATCGTAATTCGCGCTCCAGCCTTCGACGAACTGGGTTAGCGCAGCATCGCCGCCTTCGGGCAGGCGGATCTGCAGTTCGATGATCTGGTCTCCGCGCACGCCGTTCTTGCCGTGAAAGCCCTTGCCCTTGAGGCGCATCTGCTGGCCCGACTGGCTGCCCGGCTTGATCTTCATCATCACGGCGCCATCGACGGTGGGCACGCGCACCTCGCCGCCTGCGACCGCCTCTTTCAGCGTGATCGGCAGGTCGAGCCGCACATTGTCGCCATCGCGGCGGAAGAAGCGGTGCGGGCGCACCTCGATCGTCACGATGCCGTCGCCGGGGCCCCCGGGGCCGGGCTGGCCCTTGCCCGAAAGGCGCATGTTGGTGCCGGTCTCGACGCCATTGGGCAGCTTGAGGTCGATCGTCTTGCCATCGGCCAGCGTGATCCGCTGCGGCTTCAAGGTTGCGGCGTCGGTGAAGTCGACCGCCATCTTGTAGGCGACATTGGCACCCTTGGGCGCATTCTGGCGCGCGCCGCCATAGGGACCCGAGCTGCTGCCGCGCGCTCCGCCGCCGAAGCCGCCGAACAGGCCGTCGAAGATATCGGCAAAATCGATGCCGTCATTGCCGAAGCCGGAAAAGCCCGCATTGTCGCTCGACCGGCTCTGCTGGCGAAAGCCCCCGCCGCCAAAGCCGAAAGGCGCGGCCGGGTTGCCGTCGATATCGATCTCGCCCCGGTCGAAGCGGGCGCGCTTGTCCTTGTCGGAGAGCAGGTCATAGGCGCGCGTGACTTCGGAAAAGCGCGCGGCTGCGGCCGGATTGTCCTTGTTGTAATCCGGGTGCAGCTCCTTGGCGAGCTTGCGGTACGCGCTCTTGATGTCCTTCTCGCTCGCGCCCTTGGACACGCCGAGAATTGCATAGGGATCAGCCATGAATGTGGTCGCCATTGTTGGTCAGGTTATCCATTGTTGCCGATTTACAACAATATCTGGGGTAGGGGCAGGGCATTTTTCAAGCCGGGATGCGGCGGTCGGAGGGGCCGCGCCATAAAATCATCCGCAGCACGATGTAAAGCGCGAGGCCGAACGGTCCGGCGGCAAAGGTGAAGAACAGGATCGGCGCCTGGATCAGCCGCCCTTTCAGCGTGCTGAGCCCATGCGCATCGGCGTTGCGCGCGATCCACAGGCCGACGAACAGGTCGAAGGTGAGGTAATGCACCCAGCCTATGGTAACTCCGGCATCGCTGGCAAAGATGCTGCGCACGCCCTCGATCGTCGAGAAATCCGCACCGCCATCGGTCGGCACGATGCCGGTGAGCACGAGGGTGAGGCCGGTCGCATAGCCCAGCGCGAGCAGGAATATAGGGCCGAAGAACAGCGAGTGCATGACGATATCGCGGCGCGGAGCGAGGATCAGCACCGCCCAGGCGACCATGGCGACAAGATTGGCGATCCCGAAAATCTGCTCCCACATCGGCGCGCGCTCCCTTCAGCAAAATCCTGTTCAACGCGCGGCCCATGCGCCATAAACCGCGCCGACGGACTCACCACTGTCTTATATGGCTAAGGCAGTCAAGCGAGCCCGTGACCGACAAGACAGGATGGACATGGCCGACGACCCCTTTGCGCTGTTTGATGACTGGTACATCAAGGCGCGCGAGACCGAGATCAACGACAGCAATGCGATGGCGCTCGCCACCGCCGGTGCCGAGGGGCGGCCTTCGGTGCGCATGGTGCTGCTGAAAGGCCATGGGCCGGATGGGTTCATCTTCTACACCAATTACGAAGGCCGCAAGGGCGGCGAACTGCTTGCCAATCCGCATGCCGCCCTGCTGTTCCACTGGAAGTCGCTGCGCCGCCAGATCCGCATCGAGGGGCCGGTGACGCCGGTCGACGACGCCACCGCCGATGCCTATTTCGCCACCCGCTCGCGCGATTCGCAGCTGGGGGCCTGGGCGTCGGACCAGTCGCGGCCGCTGCCCGAGCGGAGCATCTTCGAGCAGCGCTTTGCCGAAGTGGAGAAGCTGTTCGCCGACAAGCCCGTGCCTCGGCCGCCGCATTGGTCTGGCTTCCGGGTGACGCCGCAGCGGATCGAGTTCTGGGAGGATCGCGACCACCGGCTGCACCACCGCCGCGTGTTCACCCGCACCGAGAGCGGCTGGGACGAAGGCCTGCTCTACCCGTAAGGATGTTTGCCATGACTGATCTGCCCGACACCGTTCCCTATTGCCATATCGACGCCTTTGCCGACCGTCCTTTCACCGGCAACCAGGCGGCGGTCATGCCGCTGGCCGCCTGGCCAGACGATGCTGTGCTGCAGTCGATCGGCGAGGAAAACAATTTCGCCGAGACCGCGTTCATCGTTCCGATCGACAGCGCCGAGGCGGATTACGAACTCCGTTGGTTCACCCCTGTGGCCGAGGTCGCGATGTGCGGCCATGCGACGCTCGCCTCGGGCCATTATGTCTTCGAACAGGGCTTTTCGGGCGATACCGTGCGCTTTCTGACGCGCAAGGCAGGGGTGCTCAGCGTCAGCCGCGATGGCGATAGGCTCTCGCTGTCGCTGCCCGCGCTGCCGCCCGAACCGGCGGTCTTGCCCGACTGGACCGCGCTGCTCGGCGGATTGCCGAGCGAATGTCATGTGCATGTCGGGCGCTACAATGTGCTGCTGTTCGATCACGCCGACGACGTTCTTGCGCTCGAGCCCGATTTCAAGGCGCTGGCCGCGCTGGGCAACCATCAGTTCATCTGCACCGCGCCCGGCAAGGATACCGATGTGCTGAGCCGCGTGTTCGTGCCCGGCGTCGGCATCGACGAGGACAGCGTGACCGGATCGTCGCATGCGGTGCTCACCCCGTTCTGGGCGGCGCGGCTTGGGCGCAGCAGCTTCACCGCCTTTCAGGCGAGCCAGCGGGGCGGTCTTCTCCACTGCACACTCGACGGCGACCGCGCGGTGCTGGCGGGCAAGTGTTTCACCGTGGTGACGGGCACGTTCCGGCTGCGGTAAGCTTGTATGTCTCCCCTCCCGCTTGCGGGAGGGGAGAGGGCTTCATCCTTCTTTCGCCTTGCTCGCCGCCTCCAGCGCGTCCCACGTCCCCCATTCGATCGCTCGCCCCGGATAGGCGATGCTGCGCAGCGGCCAGTCCTTTGCGATCCATTGCTGCACCCAGGCATAAAGCTTCGCATCGAACCCGGCGTCATATTCGGCCTTGGTCACCCATAAAGTGACCATTGCGTCATAGCCGGGAACGGGGCTGGGATAAACATAGACGCAGCCGCGCTCGCGCTTGCCGTCGGGCGTGAGCACCGCATAGGCGAAGGATTCACGGCGCTGGAACCGGCCCTGTTCGGTGAGCATGTCCTTCATCGCATCGGCATCGCTGATCCCGGGATGCGGCCAGGCAGTCGATCGGGTGAAGGTCTTCTGCAGATGCTCGATCGACGACATGTACGCGTCAAAATCGATTTTCACGAGATCTGGGCCCAGCGGGACGAGCTTGAAGCCCGGCCCTTCGATCAGCGTCGGAACCGGGAAATCCGCCGGCACGAACGGCGCGGCCTCGGCCGTTTGCGCGGCTGCATAGCCCGCGCCGTCCTGTGCCAGTGCAGGCGCGGCGAACAGCAGCGGCAAGGCAGCGGAAATTCGAAGCAAGGTCATTGGCAGTCCCCCTGAGAATCGGCGTGGACTAGACTGACAGAAGCTTCGGTCCCGGCCTAGTCCCTTGGGAAAAGCGCCAGAATGCGCCCGAGCTGCTCCTTGACCGGATCGAGCACATCGTCCTGGGTCTTGCCGAGCCGGACCAGCGTGAGCTTCTGGCTCGGGCTGACGATGACGAACTGGCCGAGATGCCCCTGCGCCGCAAACACGTCGCCCGGCAGCAGATCGGGATAGAGAACCTTTTTAAGGCCGGCCGCACGCGGCTTGTTAAGCCAGATATGCCCGCCATAAGCCGGGTCGTTCGGTGAGCTGGTGAGCATGAAATCGACCCAGCCGCGGGTGAGGAACTGGTTGCCCGCAATCGAGCCCTTGTTGCGCAGGAACTCGCCGAACTTGGCCCAGTCGCGCGCATTGGCCTGGATGATCGATCCGCCGATCAGCGTGCCCGAGGCGTCGAATTCGGGCACCATCGAGGTCATCCCCAGCGGTTCGATCAGTCGCCCGCGCATATATTCCAGCATCGCGCGGCGGCGCACGTCGGGGTCCTTGCTGTCGGTCAGCTGGCGGGTGATGATGTCGGACAGGATGACGCTGGTGTTCGTCGAATATTCGAATTTCGATCCTGGCTCCGCCTCGAGCGGCTGGCCCTCGGCATAGCGGACCATGTTGTCGCGGCCGTCGAGGAACAGCATCCGCACCTCGTCCGATTCATAGGGCGGGTCGCCCGCTTCGGTATGCTGCAGGCCCGAGGACATGTGGAGCAGGTGCCTGAGCGTGATCGCGCCGCGCGGGTCGCCGGGGCGCTGCCAGTCGGGCACCGGGGCAGGGGCATCGAGCGCCAGCCGTCCGTCCGCGACCATCAGCCCGACCAGCACCGCGGTGACGCTCTTGGCCATCGACCAGCTGATGAAGCGGGTGCCGCGATCGTAACCCGGCGCATAGCGTTCCGCCACGATCTCGCCGCCGCGCATGATGACGAGCGCGCGGGTCTCGGCAAATTCGTCCTCGCTGAACAGCTTGTCGATCTCGGCATTCAGCGCAGCGGTGGGCACGCCGGGCACGTCGGCAATCATCGTCTCGCCGCTGTCCGCAGCCCGGCCTTCGATGCCATAAAGTCCGAAAGCGGTTGCGCCGAGAAGGCCGGTTGCGGCAAGGGCGAGGAGGATGCGGTGCTTCATGCCCGCCTCCATCAATCAGGCGGGGACCGATGGCAACTGGGAAAATGGGCGCGATGCCGGGCAGGCATCGCAGGCTGAAATGGGTGGCGCTGGCGCTGCTGGCGATCGCGCTCGCGGCGCTGGCCTGGTACTGGCCCGCCCTCAAAGCGTATAGCCAGACGGGCGCTGCCTATTCGGCGCGCGTCGTCTGTTCGTGCCGCTATATCGGCGGGCGGGAGCTCGGCGATTGCGAGAAGGATCTGGAGCCGGGCATGGAGGTTGTGAGCCTGAGCGAAGCAGCGGACGCCAAGCGGATCGATGCCACGGTGCCGCTGATGGCCGCAGAAAGCGCGGAATATCGCGAAGGCTGGGGCTGCGTGCTGATGACGCCCAAGGACCGCGAGGCGATTCGCTGAACCGTCAGGCCTGATCGCGCAGCTTTTCGTGGTGGCGGATGACCTCGTCGATCACGAAACGCAGAAACTTTTCCGAAAAATCAGGGTCCAGATCGGCATCGACCGCAAGCCGCTTCATCCGCGCGATCTGCTCTTCCTCGCGGCGCGGATCGGCAGGGGGCAGATCGGTCTTCGCCTTGTATTCTCCGACAGCCTTGGTGATCTTGAAGCGCTCGGCCAGCATGAAGATCAGTGCCGCGTCGATATTGTCGATGCTCTGCCTGAATGCGGCCAGTACCGGGTCTTGCGCCATAATGTTGATACCCTCGCGAGAATCGCGCGATGCCTTGGTAGCGGTTGCGCTTTGCGCTTGCCTTAAGCCATGCGGATTGCCACATCGCAACCCATGACCGCGACTGTTCATCCGATTGGCCGCCCCGCGGGCGTGTCCACCACCGCTCCCAGCCTCGATCCGATCATGGCGCTCGTGGCGCAGGATCTCAATTCGGTAAACAGCGTCATCCTGGACCGGATGCAATCGCAAATTCCCCTGATTCCCGAGCTTGCCGGGCATCTGATTGCCGGCGGTGGCAAGCGGATGCGGCCGATGCTGACGCTCGCCTGCGCGCAGTTGCTCGATTATCCCGGCACCCGCCATCACAAGCTGGCGGCAGCGGTCGAGTTCATTCACACTGCAACGCTGCTGCACGACGATGTCGTCGATGGATCGGACCTGCGCCGCGGCAAGAAGACCGCCAACCTGGTGTTCGGCAATCCCGCCACCGTGCTGGTCGGCGATTTCCTGTTCAGCCGCTCGTTCGAATTGATGGTCGAGGACGGCTCGCTCAAGGTCCTCAAGATCCTGTCGGGCGCATCGGCGATCATCGCCGAGGGCGAGGTCGATCAGTTGACCGCGCAGCGCCAGATCGAGACCAGCGAAGAGCGCTATCTTGCGATCATCGGGGCCAAGACCGCCGCGCTGTTCGCCGCCGCCTGTCGCATCGCGGCGGTGGTCGCAGAGCGTGACGAGCAGGTCGAACTGGCGCTCGATGCCTATGGCCGCAACTTGGGCATCGCCTTCCAGCTGGTCGATGACGCGATCGACTATGTCTCGGACGCGGCGACGATGGGCAAGGGCGTGGGCGACGACTTTCGCGACGGCAAGGTGACGCTGCCTGTCATCCTCGCCTATGCGCACGGTTCGCCGGAAGAGCGCAAGTTCTGGGAAGCCGCCATCATCGGCCATCGTACCTCGGACGAGGATCTGGCGCATGCGACCCAGCTGCTGCGCCAGCACAATGCGATCGACCTGACGCTCGACCGCGCCCGCCATTTCGGCCAGCGCGCCATCGATGCGATCGCCGGCTTCCCGAACAGCAAGGCCAAGGCGGCGCTGATCGAAACCGTCGAATTCGCGATCGCGCGCGGATATTAGGTCGTGAACGACACCCCGGCCCGAGACCCGCAGGGACGACGGCTGGAAGAACTTGAGGTGCAGAACCACGAGCTGCGCGCGCAACTTGATCAGCTGAAACGGGGTCTCGAGCGCAGTTCGCATTCTGGAAATTCGTGGAACCCGATCGCTTTGTTCGGGGCGGTGACAACCTTGCTGGGCGTGATCGGAGCGGCGATTTTCGGCTATCTCGGATCGGGCGAGGGGAATGCTGCCAGCAGACAGGCGATGGTCTGCCAGCAGGCCTATGTATTTCTGGCAGACGAGAGGCCGACGCCCTATCTCACCGAGGCAGAGGGCCGGGCACTGGCTGCGCGACAGTTGCAAGTGCTCAGAAAATGTGAGAAATTCGTACCATGATGCAGGACCTGTTTCTCGCCATCGCTATCGTCGGCAATGTGATTACCATTGCCGCGCTGGTTGGCGGCTATTACTGGCAGCGCCAGAGCCAGCGTTAATCGGCCAGAATTTGAATTCCGGACAGGACGGGAAAGCTATCGCGGTGCCGACCGTCGATCCATCTTATATGCCATCAGCCAAGCCGCGAACGGATGGCCTCTCCACCGAAATCCGCGCGCTGCTGCTGCTCGCGGGGCCGCTGGTGCTTGGCAATCTGGCGCAGATGGCGATCCATACGACCGAGGTCATCATCCTTGGGCGTTATGACGTGCAGGCGCTGGCGGCGGCGGCGCTGGCGGTGAACCTGTATTTCGCCTGCGGCACCTTCGGCATGGGGCTGATGACCGCCGCTTCGCCGATGATCGCGGCCGAGCGCGGACGGCGCAAGCATTCGGTGCGCGATATCCGCCGCACGGTGCGCCAGGGCATGTGGGTCGCGCTGACGGTCTGCCTGCCGATCTGGGCGCTGCTGTGGAATGCCGAAGCGCTGTTCCTGCTGATGGGGCAGCAGCCGGACCTTGCGCGTGACGCCGGGCAATTCATGCGCATTGCCATGTGGGGCCTGCTCCCCTGGCTGCTGCAATTCGTGCTGCGCATGTATGTCTCGGCGCTCGAGCGGCCGATCTGGGGCGTGTTCGTGACCCTGTGCGGCGTGGCGATGAATCTGGTCGCGTGCTGGGCGCTGGTCTTCGGCAATCTCGGCTTTCCCGAACTCGGGCTGAAGGGCGCGGCAATCGCCAATCTGATCGCCAATTGCACCCTGTTTGCGGTGATGGCTCTGGTCGTGACACGCGTGCGCGCCTTTCGCCGTTACCGGTTGTTCGGACGCTTCTGGGTGGCCGATTGGGGGCGCTATCGCGCGATGTTCAAGCTGGGCTTGCCGATCGCGGTGACCTTTGCCTTCGAGGTCGCGATCTTCAGCTCGGCTGCCTTCCTCATGGGGCTGATCAGCCGCGATTCGCTCGCCGCGCATGCCGTGGCGATCCAGATCGCCTCTTTCGCCTTCATGGTTCCGTTCAGCCTGTCGCAGGCCGCGACGGTGCGTGTAGGCCTGCACCATGGTGCGCGCGACGCCCAGGCTGCGGCGCGCGCGGGCTGGGCGGCGCTGGGGCTCGGTGTGCTGGCGGCATGCGGCATGTCGGCGATCATGGCACTGATTCCGGGCGCGCTGGTGGGGCTATTCATCGATCCCGGTGATGCCAGCGCCGCACCCGCTCTTGCGCTGGCGCTGAGCTTCCTGCTGGTCGCCGCGATCTTCCAGCTGGTCGATGCCGTTCAGGCGGTCGGGGCAGGGGTGCTGCGCGGGCTGCAGGACACGCGCTGGCCGATGCTGTTTGCCGCGTTCGGTTACTGGGTGGTCGGCATGGGCACCGCGTGGTTCTTCGCGTTCCGGCTGGGCTGGGACGGTGTCGGTGTGTGGATCGGGCTGGCCGCCGGGTTGGCGGTCGTGTCCGTGCTCATGGTCGGTCGCTGGGCGCTCCGGCAGCGTTTCGGGCTGGGGGTTTACGCCTGACCCCTGGGCTGGCCAGCCGGTTGAGGGTCGCAGGACAAACATATAAGGCGGCGCGCTATGGCTGAACTGCCCATATATTCCGTGCTGCCAGATTTGCTGCTCGCGCTTGGCAGCGGTCCCAACGCCGTGCTCGTTGCACCGCCGGGCGCGGGGAAGACCACCACCGTCGCCCTGGCACTGCTCGACCAGCCGTGGTGCACAGGGCAGGTTCTGCTGCTCTCGCCCCGTCGCCTCGCCGCGCGCGCTGCTGCCGAGCGCATGGCAGAGCTCATGGGCGAACCGGTGGGCCAGACCATCGGCTATTCGACTCGCATGGACAGCAAGACGAGCGCCGCGACGCGCGTGCTGGTGCTGACCGAGGGGATTTTCGTCAACCGCATCCAGGCCGATCCCGAACTGATGGGCGTATCCGCCGTGTTGTTCGACGAGGTGCATGAGCGCAGCCTGGACAGCGATTTCGGGCTCGCACTGGCACTCGAGGCGCAGGGTGCGTTCCGGCCCGATCTGCGGCTGCTCGCCATGTCGGCAACGCTCGATGGCGCGCGCTTTGCTGCGCTGATGCAGGGCGCGCCGGTGATCGAAAGCGAAGGCCGCTCGCACCGGCTCGACCTGCGCTATCTCGGGCGGCGCGGCGAGCAGCGGATCGAGGATGCGATGGCGCAGGCGATCCGCACCGCGCTGCGCGACGAGGCGCAAGGCGATGTGCTCACCTTCTTGCCCGGCGTCGCGGAAATCACGCGCACCTCCGAGCGGCTGGAGACTCTGGGCAGCGCGATCGCCGTGCTGCCGCTGCACGGCACGCTGACCCCGGTGGAGCAGCGCGCCGCGATCCGCCGCGATCCCGATGGGCGGCGCAAGGTCATCCTGGCCACCAGCATCGCCGAGACCAGCCTGACTATCGATGGCGTGCGGATCGTCGTCGATAGCGGGCTGGCGCGGCGGGCGCGCTACGATGCGCTCGCGGCGACCACCCGGTTGGTGACCGAACGCGCGAGCCAGGCTGCCGCTACGCAACGTGCGGGCCGCGCCGCGCGCCAGGGGCCGGGCGTCGCCTATCGGCTGTGGGAAGAGGCAGCGACCGGTGGCCTGCCGCCTTTCGATCCGCCCGAAATTCTCGACAGCGATCTCGCCCCGCTGATGCTGCAATGCGCCGCCTGGGGCGAGAGCGATCCGGCGCGGCTCAACTGGCTCGATCCGCCGCCTGCGCCGCTGCTGGCCGAGGCGCGCAAGCGGCTGATCGCGCTCGGCGCTGTCGATACGGGCGGGGCGATCACGCCGCCGGGCCGGTCGATCGCCGCGCTGCCGCTGCCGCCGCATCTGGCCGCGATGCTGCTGAAAGGGGCGCAAACCGGGTGCGCGATGCGGGCGGCGGAGATCGCGCTGCTGCTGCAGGAACGCGGGCTGGGCGGGCAGGGCGACGATCTCGATGCGCGGCTCACCCGCTGGCGCAGCGAGCGGGGCGAGCGCGCGGCCAAGTCGCGCAAGCTCGCCGAGCGTTGGGCGAAGCTGGCCGAGCGACAGGTCAGCGCGGTCGCAGCGCGCGATCTGCCGCCTGCCATCTTGCTCGCCTTTGCCTATCCCGATCGCGTGGCGAAGCGTCGCGATGGTTCGGGCGAGGCCTGGGCGAGTGCGGGCGGGCGCAGCTTCCGGCTCGATCCGGCCTCGCCGCTGATCACCGCGCAGTGGCTGGCGATCGGCGAGGTACAGGGCAAGGCCGCCGATGCGCGCATCCTGAGCGCCCTTGCGCTCGATCCGGCGGATGTCGAGGCGCATCTCGCGGAACGGATCGAACGCATCAGCCGCTGCGATTTCGTTGCCGACAGCAGGCGGGTCGAGGCGCGGCTCGAGCGGCGGCTGGGCACGATCCGGCTGACGAGCGCGCCCGATCCTGCACCCGATGCCGCTGCGGTGCTGGCGGCGTTGTTGCAGGCGGTGCGCGATCATGGCCTCACGCTGCTCGATTGGGGCGACAAGGCTCTTGCGCTGCGCCAGCGCGCCGCGTTCGCCGGGGTTGAGGCGCTGGACGAGGCGCAACTGCTCGCGACGCTGGAGGACTGGCTCGCGCCGCTGCTGACGGGCAAGCGGGCGCTGAGCGGTATCAGCCCTGGCGATCTGCATAACGCCCTGCAGGGGCTGGCAGGATGGGATGCGATGCAGGCGATCGAGCGGACCGCGCCCGCCGAATTCGCGAGCCCCGCAGGCACGCGCCACGCGATCGATTATGCGGCGAGTGCCGGCCCCACGGTCGAGCTACGCGTGCAGGCGCTCTATGGTCTCGACGAGCATCCGGTCGTCGGGCGGAACCGCATCCCGCTGGTCCTGTCGCTTACCTCACCGGCGGGACGCCCGATCCAGACGACGCGCGATCTGCCCGGCTTCTGGCGCGGCAGCTGGCGCGATGTCGCCAAGGACATGCGCGGCCGCTATCCGCGCCATCACTGGCCCGACGCGCCGTGGGAGGCGAACGCGAGCCTCGCGACCAAGAAGCGCCAGGGGCTCTGACGCGCCAGGGCCGGTCAGCCGAACACGCGCTTCCCGTGGGTCACCCGGTCGGACATCGCCATCGTCGTCAGCTGCGCGTTGACGCGGATGCAGCTCGGCATCACGCTCGCATCGGTGACCAGCACATTGGCCACGCCATGCACGCGCTGGTCGAGATCGACTACGCCCTTGCGCGGATCGGCATGGATCGCGTTGCCGCCATGCGGATGGCTCGAGGAGAGCACGACATCGTCGGGTTCCTCGATATGCTCCTCGAAGAACCGGTCGATCTCGGCATCGCTCATGCCCTTGCTCAGCGTCTCGCCGTGGAGCAGCGCGGGATAGACCTCCTCCGCGCCGCCACGGAAATGCACCTTGGTCAGCGTCGCCAGCGCGCGGCGCAGCACGGCGAGGTCGCTCTGCTCGAGCTCGAAGCCGAGCTTGCCCTTCTTGATCGTGCCGCGCCGATCCGCCGGGAACAGCACGCCCGCCGAGGCAAGCCGGTTATAGTTCAGCATCCGCCGGAAATGCTCGTCGAACCAGCCGGGGACCAGCGAGGCCATGCTCATCGGCGGCTGGAAATGGCTCTCGATCAGGAAATCGGCGCGGTCGACAAAGGTCGCCATCTGGTCCTCGTCCCAGGCGTTGACCGGATCGGGCATCAGCGCCGGGACCGGGCAGGCGATGTTGAGCGAGATGCCCTTGCCGGTGCCCTCGATGCCGCTTGCCGAGAGGATGTTGCTCGATGCGATCGTGCCCGCCGCGACGACCACGCCCTTGCTCACGCGGATCGTCTTCGCGCGCCCATCGGGCAGCATGACCTGAACCGAGGACGCAATCTTTCGTCCCTGATCGTCGCACCCGTTCCAGCCGATATGCGACACCGCCGCACGCGCCAGGATGCGCGCCTTGCGCGGGGCGTGCAGCGTCGCGTGGCGCAGGAAGCTCTCGGGCATCGCCTTCTTGCGGCCATAGGGGCAGCCGGTGTTGCAATAGCCGCACGACACGCAGGCATTGGGCTCGGTCTTCTGACCCCAGTTCTTGCGGAACCAGCCGGTGACCGCACGGTTGTCCAGCGGATCGTGCGACCCTGCGGCATAGGCATCCCATCCGGCGAGCAGCCGCGTGCCGTTGTTGCGCCCGAGCCTGCGGTCGATCTCGTGCACGCCTAGCCGCGTCTCGACATGGGCATAGGCCGCTTCCAGCGCATCCTCGTCGACCGGCGCGCCGATGCTGCGCCAATGCGCGAGCACGTCATGCGCATCGGGGTGCGTCTCGCCCTCGCGCGCCAGGCGCAGGCAGATGCCATTGTTGACGACCGTGGAGCCGCCCACCGTGCGGCCCTGGAAGACGATGATGTCGCGGTTGCGCGTCGTCTGGATCGCGCCGTCCTTGAACAGCGAAGAGGACATATGCGCCTCGTTGGGCGTCATCCGTGCGCTGGGCAGATAGGGGCCCGCCTCGACCACCAGCACCTCATAGCCCTGATCGGCGAGGTTCGACGCCGCGACCGCGCCGCCCGCGCCCGATCCGATAACGACGACCTCGACATTGTCGGGGATCGCATCCTCGCCGACGAACACGGTATAGGGCAGGTCGTTGCCGGTATATTCGGCGATTTCGGGGTCATCGGGCGTACCCGCGCGGATGCGGTGGCGGGGCAGGGTGAAGCCGATCGCGTTGAACACCGGGTTGGCGCGGTTGGCATCTTCCGCCGCCGCGTCGCTGATGTTCGCGTCATCCTGATCGATCCAGTGGCCGTAGTAGCCCGCATAGACGATGCCCCGAATGCGCGCCATGTCCTGGAACAGGTCGATGCGGCTGTTCTTCAGCCGCCGCTCGATCCGCCAGATGCGGAAATTGCGCGGCGCGAAATGCCAGAAGGGGCCACCTAGCACGACCCAGGTCGCGATGACCGACAGCGCGGTATCGCGCGGCGTGTTGCCCTCGATATTGCCGAAAATGCCCTGGAGATTGTCGACCACCTGCTGCGGTGAGATTGCCATCTGCGCGGGTTCGACCAGCATGGTTTCCGCCAGCCGCTTCCAGATCGCCGCCTCGAACGGATTGAACGGTTTCCTTCTCATCGCGCGAATCCCCCCTTGTCCCGAGGATAGGGTAGCAGCGAGCCCGCGAATTGTAAGAAACCGTAAGATTAAGCGGTGTTAATCCGCAGGGTCAGTCCATCGCGCAGACCTGGGCGTCGAGCTTTCCATCCGCCACCGTCAGCCGGTTGAATGACGGCCGGGTCGCGCGGACCCGCTCGGACAATGTGCCAGCACCGATCAGACGGATCGGACCTGCCTGCGTGTCGACATTCAGGTCGAACGGGTCATGCACATGGCCGGACAGCACTGCATCCGCGCCTGCAGCCGCTATCGCCTCGAGTGCGGCACGACCGCCGGTGGTGCGTCCGCTGCTCTGCGTTTCAGCCTCGATCAACGGATGGTGCGCCAGCACGATGCGCAGCTTGGCGTCATGGCCCGGATCACCCAGCGCCTGGAGCGCCTGATGCAGCGCGCGCTTGCCGACCCGGCCCTTGGACCAGTTAAACCGCCATTGCACCCTCGCGGTGGTGCGCAGCGACACCAGGTGGACGTGGTCGAGCGTGACGCCCTCGTGCAACTGCTCCTGCAGCCGCATCACGCGGCCATAGGGCCGCCAGATCCGGCGGACCGGGTTGAAATAGGGCAGGTCGTGATTGCCCGGCTCGATCAGCACGGGCCGACCCAGATCGGCGAGCCAGGCCTGCGCGGCGGCGAACTCGGCCGAGCGTGCGCGCATCGTCAGATCGCCGGTGATGATGACGATATCGGGCTGCTCGTCGGCGACGACCTGTTTGAACCAGGCGAGTGCGGCGCTGTCCTCGGCACCGAAATGCAGGTCGCTGGCGTGGAACAATAGCGTCATGGGGCAGCAGGCGCGCGGGTTTCGATGAAATTGTGCGGGGCCTCGGCCAGCCGCAGCACGTCGCCGGGCTTCGCTTCGGCCGCCTCGCCATCGATCAGCAGCCCGATCTCTTCCGCTTCGCTGACCAGGGTCGCGGTGGCTGCAGCGCCCAGGTTCACACGCGGGCCATCGCGGAAATCGCCGTTCAGCCAGGCGCTGGCATGGCTGAGCACCTCGCCGATGGTCGATGCGGTGAACCCGCACAGTTCCATCGCGTTTTCGCGCGGGGCAGCGAAGATCGCGGGGAAGCGCCCGTCATGACCTTCAATGCCGACTTGCGGGCCGCCCAGCGTTTCGGTGATCGCGGTGGGAATGGCTTCCAGAACCAGTTCGGACAGCCGGGCATGGCGTGCGTTCTCGCGCACATGGGCAAGACTGGTCGTCGGCCCGGCGATGACGCCGACATAGGCGGTGCTCTCGCCGATCTCGACGGTGTTGAGTTTCTTCGTACGCCGGTTGCGCCCCGCCTCGGCGATGATCGATCGGCAGGGCTGATCGCCATGCAGCGCCCGGGCGAGCAGGTTCATCGTGCCGCCGGGCAGGATAAGCACGTCGCCATCCCATCCCGCCGCCTGCTTCAGCGCGCTGTTGGTGGTCCCGTCGCCCGCGTAGATGGCCAGTGTTTCAACACCTTCGCGGTCAAGCTTGTCAGGGGTTGGAAGGTCCTCGTCGGGGCAACGGACGATGCAGTCCACGGGCTGATCGCTCTCGGCGAACCAGGTGACGATGTCGGCGATCACGGCGGCGTCATAGCTGCCACTCGCTTCGTTCACGATAAGCCAGGTCTTGGTCATGCGCCGCCTACGCGCCAGAGCGGATTTGGTTCTTGATCCATGTCGATTTTGCGGGGCCCTTATTCCCTGCTGACAGTCGCGCGCACCCCTGCTAATCGCGCGCCATGACCGACCTCAAGCACATCCGCAATTTCTCCATCATCGCGCATATCGATCACGGCAAATCGACGCTTGCCGACCGGCTGATCCAATGGACCGGCGGGCTTTCCGAACGCGAGATGTCGGCGCAGGTGCTCGACAATATGGATATCGAGAAAGAGCGCGGGATCACCATCAAGGCGCAGACGGTCCGGCTGAACTACACGGCCAAGGACGGTCAGCTTTACGAACTGAACCTGATGGACACGCCGGGCCATGTCGACTTCGCCTATGAAGTCTCGCGCTCGCTCGCCGCGTGCGAGGGCGCACTGCTCGTCGTCGATGCGGCGCAGGGCGTGGAAGCGCAGACGCTGGCGAACGTCTATCAGTCGATCGAGCACGATCACGAGATCCTGCCCGTCATCAACAAGATCGATCTGCCCGCCGCCGAGCCGGAAAAGGTGAAGAAGGAGATCGAGGACATTATCGGCCTCGACGCCTCCGAAGCGGTGCTGGCGAGCGCCAAGTCGGGCATCGGCATCGAGGAGATTCTCGAGCAGATCGTCCAGAAGATCCCCGCGCCCAAGGGCGACCGCGATGCGCCGCTCGAGGCGATGCTGGTCGACAGCTGGTACGATCCGTATCTCGGCGTGGTCATCCTGGTGCGCGTCGTCAACGGCGTGATCAAGAAGGGCCAGCAGATCAAGTTCATGGCCGGCGGCACCGAGCATCTGGTCGACCGGGTCGGCTGCATGCGGCCCAAGATCGAGAACCTGCCCGAGCTGGCGGCGGGCGAGATCGGCTTCATCACCGCGCAGATCAAGGACATCAGCCAGACCCGCGTCGGCGATACCATCACCACGGTCAAGAACCCCGCGCCCGCGCCGCTGCCCGGCTTCAAGGAAGTGCAGCCGGTGGTGTTCTGCGGGCTGTTTCCGGTCGATGCCAATGACTTCGACAAGCTGCGTGACAGCATCAGCAAGCTGCGCCTCAACGATGCCTCGTTCAGCTTCGAGATGGAATCGAGCGCGGCGCTCGGCTTCGGCTTCCGCTGCGGGTTCCTCGGCCTGCTGCACCTCGAGATCATCCAGGAGCGGCTCACGCGCGAATACGATCTCGACCTCATCACCACCGCGCCGTCGGTGGTGTACAAGATCAAGCTGACCCACGGGAATGGCGAGATCGAGCTGCACAATCCGGCGGACATGCCCGATCCCACCAAGATCGACGAGATCCAGGAGCCGTGGATCGAGGCGGTGATCTATTGCCCCGACGAATATCTCGGCAGCATCCTCAAGCTCTGCCAGGACCGGCGCGGGCTGCAGAAGAACCTGACCTATGTCGGCGGGCGTGCGCAGGTGACCTACGAGCTGCCGCTCAACGAGGTGGTGTTCGATTTCTACGATAGGCTCAAGTCGATCTCACGCGGCTATGCCAGTTTCGACTATCACCAGATCGGCTATCGCGAGGGCGACCTCGTCAAGATGTCGATCATGGTCAATGCAGAGCCCGTCGATGCGCTGAGCATGATCGTCCACCGCAGTAGCGCCGAGACGCGCGGACGCGGCATGTGCGAGCGGCTGAAGGACCTGATCCCGCGCCACCTGTTCAAGATCCCGATCCAGGCGGCGATCGGCGGCAAGGTGATCGCGCGCGAGACCATCGCCGCGATGCGCAAGGACGTGACCGCCAAATGCTATGGCGGCGACATCAGCCGCAAGAAGAAGCTGCTGGAAAAGCAGAAAGAGGGCAAGAAGCGGATGCGCGAATACGGCTCGGTCAGCATCCCGCAGGAAGCCTTCATTGCCGCGCTTCGGATGGGCGAGGAATAAACGTCCGCGCCGCGCCGGGGCTCAGCCCTGCGGTGCGGCGATCTGCTCTGCCGCGGGCGGAGCGGCTTCTGCGGCTGGTGCGGGCGGGGCAAGCGCTTCGCCTGCCTCTTCCGCAGGCGAGATGCGCATCGGGATGGCCATCGCGACGCCATAGCTGATGATCAGCGTCGCGAGGATCGACCACATGGCCACGCCCGCCAGGCCGATCAGCTGCGCGACCAGCTGGCCGATCATGCTTCCGCCCTCGCCATAGCCGACGCCGCCGAAACCGTCGCTGATGAAGATCGCGACCAGCAGCGCGCCGACCAGGCCGCCGATGCCGTGCAGCGCGAAGGCGTGGTTGCTGTCGTCGATCGCCAGCGTCTCGGTGACAAAGCGCAGGCCGAAATAGCAGGCGGGGGCGGCAATCACGCCGATCAGGATCGCGGCACCCGGCGAGACCAGGCCCGAAGCCGGAGCGATCGCGGCGAGGCCTGCGAGCAGCCCGCTCACCGCGCCCATCGCGCTGACGGTGCGGGTGCGCAGCTTCTCGATCAGCAGCCAGACCAGCGCGCTGGTGCACGCGGCGACATGCGCGTTGATGATCGCGCTGCTGGCATCGTCGGTCGCCGCCAGCGTCCAGCCGCCGTTCAACGCGAAATTACCGACGAGCAACAGCGCGCCGCCTGCGAGTACCATCACGGGATTGTGCGTCGCTGCAGCAGCGCCCGGCCAGCCGGTGCGCCGTCCGATGACCAGAGCGGCCACCAAGGCGGAAATTCCTGCGCAGAAATGCAGCGCGATGCCGCCGGCATAATCAAGCACGCCAAATCCGTAGAGCCAGCCGCCACCCCAGATCCAGTGCGCGACGGGGGCATAGACGATCAGGCTCCACAGCCCGCCGAATGCCAGCGCCCAGCCGAAGCGGCCACGTCCGGCCCAGGCACCTGCGACGAGCAGCGCGGCGAGCATCGCTCCCGCGATCTGGAACAGCACGAACGCGCTTTCGGGCACGGCGGTGCCGAAGCGGACATTGCCGAGCGCGATCAGCATCCAGGCATTGCCGCCGCCGATCACGCCGCCGCTGGGATCGCCAAAGGCCAGGGTATAGCCGACCACGACCCAGAGCAGCGAGACAAGCGCGGCGATCGCGGTACCCTGCAGGAACACGCCCTGCGCGGCGCGCGCGGTGCCGCGCCCAGCCTGCATCAGCAGCACGCCGGGCACCGCGAACAGCATCAGCAGCGCGCCGCAGATCAGCATGAAGGCGGTATCGCCCGAATTGGAAACATCGAGCGTTGCGGGATCGACCATCGCGGGGGCGGCCCATGCGGGCGCGGCGAGCGCTGCCGTAGCAAGGGTGAAAATGCGCGCCAGCCTTGCGATCATGCTCTCGACTTTCCCAAATACCTGCTGTCCACAATCGGGACAGCATATCTGCCGCGTCATGCCGCAGTTTGGCAAATAATCGATTAACGCGCGCGCATTTCTGCGGCGAATGGAGCCGGGCCGTCGGAGCTGACTGGCGTTACATCCAGCCTTCGAGGACCTGGTCGGGGGGCCTGTGCCCATCAAACCAGAAGCGAATATTGGCGATGACCTTGTGCCCGGCAACCTCGCGGCCCTCGAAGGTAGCGCTTCCGACATGCGGCAGCAGCACGACATTCTTCAGCGCGAGCAGCCGTTCGTCGACCTGTGGCTCGCGCGGATAGACATCGAGCCCGGCGCCCGCGATCCGGCCGGACTCGAGCGCGTCGATCAGCGCGGCCTCGTCGACCAGCTCGCCACGCGCGCTGTTGATCAGATAGGCGCTCGGCTTCATCAGGCCGATGCGGCGCGCGTCGATGATGCCGCGCGTCTCGGGGCTGCGCGGGCAGTGCAGGGTGATGATGTCCGATCCGGCGATCAGCGTGTCGAGATCGGGCTCGAAACTCGCGCCGAGCATCTGCTCGAGGCTTTCGGGCAGGCGGCGGCGGTTGTGATAGACGACATTGAGCCCGAAGCCGCGCGCACGATGCGCGACTGCCTGGCCGATCCGGCCCATGCCGACAATGCCCAGCTGCTTGCCGCCGATGCGGTGGCCGAGCATGCCCGAAGGACTCCAGCCCTCCCACTGGCCCGAACGCACCAGCTTCTCGCCCTCGGCGAGGCGGCGCGGGACCGAGAGGATCAGCGCCATGGTCATGTCGGCGGTATCGTCGGTGAACACGCCGGGCGTGTTGGTGATGATGATGCCGCGTGCGCGGGCGGCTTTCAGGTCGATATGATCCACGCCCGCACCGAAATTGGCGAGCAGTTTCAGCTTTTCGCCTGCGCCCGCAATCAGTTCCGCGTCGAGCGCATCGGTGACCGTCGGCACCAGCACGTCGCAGGTCGCCATGGCAGCGGCCAGTTCGTCGCGGGTAAAGGCATGATCGTCGGCGTTGAGCTTGACATCGAACAGTTCGGCCATGCGCTCTTCGACGGCGGGGGCGAGCTTTCGCGTGACGATCACGCGCGGGCGGCTGCCCGGTTCGTGCGGCGGCGCAGATGGCCTGGAAGAGGGGCTGGATGGCATATCTGTGCTATGCCTCAACCGCCCCAAAGGTCAAGCTGCGGCACTTGCTTGGCACGGGTTTTTTGGCTTAAGCGATTCGGGGTGAAGGATCGTCGGGTGCGATGCTATAGTCTGGCCGACGGGGGAATATTTGATGCGTGCACCATGGTTTTCGGGACTGATACTGGCCGGTCTGGCAGCCGTATCGCTGGCGGCTGGTCATGATGCTGCAATCGCGCAGGCAGAGGTCGAGGTTCCCTATTGGGCGTCGGTCCAGAAGGACGAGGCCTTTGCGCGCGCTGGCCCGATGGCGACCTATCAGATCGAATGGGTGTTCCGGCGCAAGCATCTGCCGGTGAAGGTCGTGAAGCGCTACGGCGCCTGGCGCCAGATTGTCGATCCGTCGGGCTGGAGCGGCTGGATGCATTCGAACATGCTGAGCCGCAAGCGCACCGCGATCGTGACCGGGCCGGTCATCGCGATCCGGTCTGCCCCGCGCGACAATGCCAGGCTGTTGTGGCGCGCCGAGCCGGGCGTGGTCGGGGAACTCGGCGATTGCGAGGGTGGCTGGTGCGAATTTGCCGTCGACAAGCGCGCGGGCTGGGTCCGGCAGGACCAGATCTGGGGCGCAGGCGAACCCTGACGCCCAGTTGCTGTCCCAGAAATGGGCCCGCCCACCGTCCCCAGGGACAATGGGCGGACTTGCTTCCTACTGGCGAAAGGACAGTTACCAGTAGAAATTCGGGATCACGCGGACGACCGTGCCGGTGCGCGTGTTGACGAGCAGCATGTCGTTATAGTGCCGCACCCAGGTCTGCCGCGCGCCGGGGTTCGGCAGGCGATAGTTGCGATAGTTGTTCACGACATAGCGCTGGCCGTAATAATTCGGCGCGATGCGGACGCCCGGGCGGAACTGCTGATAGCGGAAGTTCGACCGGAAAGCGGGACCGCGAAATGCCTGGCGATTGCTGGCGCGATAGTCGCGATAGTCGCGCAGGTCCTCGCGATATTCGCGGCGGGCATCGCGCACGTCGCGACGCTGGTCGCGCAGATCACGCTGCTCTTCGCGGACATCGCGGCGGTCGCCATAGCGGCGGGCTTCCTGCAGATCGCGGCGATCGCGCTGGAGTTCGCGCTGCTCGCGGCGAAGCTCGCGTTCGGACCGGTTCACCTCGCCGCGCGACTGGGCAAAGGCGGGGGCGGTTGCGACCGGCAGCGTGGTGGCCAGCATCAGGGTCCCGATCAGGGCTTTCGAAAGGGTTTTCATGGTTCTTACTCCTGTCATGGCCTGAGCAGAGGGGGGCTGCTCTGGACATGTTCAGGAATACGCGCCCTTGGCTGAACGGGTTGCGAATGTGCCGCTCATTTTCAAGAAATGTTGTCGCGAGATGTAACGGGGGGGTGGAGTCAACGCCCCGGGTTTCCCTTCACCCGTCATGCTGAACTTGTTTCAGGATCCATCCTGCCCCAAAAGCCGAAGCCGCGTGGGGAGGAATGGGCCCTGAAACAAGTTCAGGGTGACGGTTGGGCTGGGATCGAGGTCCGCGCTCAGTCCCCCGCCTTGCCCTTCGGCAGCAAATCCGTGGAATCGTTCGCGACGATGCTCAGCACCGTCGCCCAGGCGGCGACATTCTGCTGCAACGCCTTGGGATCGATCTTGTCGAGCGTGTCGTCCGGCGTGTGGTGCAGGTCGAAATAGTCGGTGCCGTCCTGTTGCAGGTCGATGGCGTTGACGCCCAGCGCCACGGTCGGGCCGACATCGGGACCGCCGCCCGCGACATCGTTGCTGCGGCCGATGCCCAGCGGTGCCAGCGCATTGGCGATGCGCATTTTCAGGTCGTCGGTGCCTTGCGGCAGCTTGAAATCGACCTGCCAGATGCGGTCCGCGCCGAAATCCGATTCCATCGCGAGCACATGGTCCGCCGCGCCATGCGCCTTGGCATAGGCCATGCCGCCGAACAGCCCGACCTCTTCCGCGCCGAACCACACGACACGGATGGTGCGTTTCGGCTGGCCTGCATCCATGATCAGCTTGGCCGCCGCCGCGGTGATCGCGACGCCCGCGCCGTCATCGATCGCGCCGGTGCCCAGATCCCAGCTATCGAGATGCCCGCCGACCAGGATCACGCCCGCTTGCGGATCGCTGCCCGGCACCTCGGCGATGACATTGCCCGATTGGGTGGTGCCGATCTGGCGCGGGGTGAGGACGAGCTTCATCTTGACCGCCTGGCCGGATTTCGATGCGCGCGCGATCATCCGTTCGAGATTCTCGGCATCGGGGATCGACAGCGCGGCCGCAGGGATCGGCGTCACGCCTTCGGGGAAATTGGTGCCGCCGGTATGCGGGTTGCGGTGATAATCGGTGCCGACCGAGCGGATGACGATCGCGGCTGCGCCCTTTTGCGCGGCCAGGCCGGGGCCGGCGCGCCGCACGCCGCCGAACTGGCCATAGCTCGCGCCGCTCTGCGTCCGCGTCATCTTGTGGCTGACGAACGCGATCTTGCCCTTGAGGCTCCCCGCCGGTGCCGCCTGCAGATCGGCGAGCGTGCGGAAATAGACGACCTCCGCCTCCAGCCCCTTGTCGCCGGTGCTCGCCGAATTGCCGAGCGCGCTGATGTGCATCTTGCCGGTGAACGGCCCGGTGATCTCAGCCGTCTCGATGCCGCGCACCCAGGTCTTCATGTCGAACGGCTCGATGCGCACGTTGCTGAAACCCATGGCCTTCAGGCGTTCGACCGCCCAGGCGCGCGCCGCCGCCTCGCGCTCGGTCCCGGCGAGGCGCGGGCCGAACTCGGTGGTGAGGTCTTCGACGATCGAATAGGCGGTGCCGTCGGACAGCGCCATTTGCTGGATCGCAGCCGGATCGTGCGCCGGAGAACTCTGGGCAAGAAGGGGGAAGGGGAGGGCGAGGGCGGCCAGGGCCAGCAGGGTGCGTTTCGTCATGGCCGCATGGCTTAATCCCACGTCCCGGCTTTGCCAATGGCGACTTGCCGCAAAGCGCGCTCGCGGCTAAGGCGCGGGGCAAACCAACATACCCGCATAGAGGCGTACTCCCGCATGGCTGCTCAATATTCCTTCGTGATGAAGGGTCTGACCAAGACCTTTCCCGGCGCGAACAAGCCGGTGCTCAACGGCATCCACCTGCAATTCTATCCCGATGCCAAGATCGGCATTGTCGGCCCCAACGGATCGGGCAAGTCGACTCTGATGAAGGTGATGGCCGGGATCGACAAGGATTTCACCGGCGAAGCCTGGCCCGGCGAGGGGATCACCGTCGGCTATCTGGCGCAGGAGCCCGAGCTCGACCCCAACAAGACCGTCAAGCAGAACGTGATGGACGGCGTGCGCCCGGTCGCCGATCTGGTCGAGCGTTTCGACGAGATCAGCGCGCTGATGGCCGATCCGCCGGAAGACGCCGATTTCGACGCGCTGATGGAGGAAATGGGCACGCTCCAGGAAAAGATCGACGCGGTCGACGGCTGGACGCTCGACAACCAGCTCGAAATCGCGATGGAGGCTTTGCGTTGTCCGCCGGGCGATGCCGATGTCACCAACCTGTCGGGCGGTGAACGCCGCCGCGTCGCGCTATGCCGCCTGCTGCTCGAAAAGCCCAGCATCCTGCTGCTCGACGAACCGACCAACCATCTCGACGCCGAAAGCGTCGCCTGGCTGGAAAAGCATCTGGTCGATTATCCGGGCAATGTCATCCTCGTCACCCACGATCGCTATTTCCTCGACAATGTGGTGAACTGGATCCTCGAGCTCGATCGCGGCAAGTATTTTGTCTACGAAGGCAATTACTCGACCTATCTCGACAAGAAGGCCAAGCGTCTCGAGCAGGAAGCGCGCGAGGACGAGGGCCGCCAGAAGGCGATCCAGGACGAGCTGGCGTGGATCCGGCAGAGCCCCAAGGCGCGCCAGACCAAGTCCAAGGCGCGTATCAAGGCGTTCGACGAGCTGGTCGAGGCGCAGGAAAACCGCGCCCCCGGCAAGGCGCAGATCGTCATCCAGACCCCCGAGCGCCTGGGCGGCAAGGTGATCGAGGCGCATGGCCTGACCAAGGCCTATGGCGACAAGCTGCTGTTCGAGGACCTGTCGTTCACACTGCCGCCGGGCGGCATCGTCGGTGTGATCGGGCCGAACGGCGCGGGCAAGTCGACGCTGTTCAAGCTGATCACCGGCAAGGAACAGCCCGATAGCGGCACCATCGCGATCGGCGATACGGTCAAGCTCGGCTATGTCGACCAGAGCCGCGATGACCTGGACCCCAACAAGAACGTGTGGGAAGAGGTGTCCGACGGGCTCGATTTCTTCAAGCTCGGCAAGCACGACGTGCCCACCCGCGCCTATGTCGGTGCGTTCAACTTCAAGGGCCAGGACCAGCAGAAGAAGGTCGGCCAGCTCTCGGGCGGTGAACGCAACCGCGTGCACATGGCCAAGATGCTGAAAGAGGGCGGCAACGTGCTGCTGCTCGACGAGCCGACCAATGACCTCGACGTCGAAACGCTGCGCGCGCTCGAAGAGGCGCTGGAGAGCTTTGCCGGTTGCGCCGTGGTCATCAGCCACGACCGCTTCTTCCTCGACCGCCTGTGCACGCACATACTGGCGTTCGAAGGCAACAGCCATGTCGAATGGTTCGAAGGCAATTTCGAGAGCTATGAGGAAGACAAGCGCCGCCGTCTCGGCGACGAGGCCGACCGCCCGACGCGGATGAGCTACAAGAAGCTGACGCGGTGATTTTGGTGCTGCCCTGATGACCCTCCCCCTCGATGGGGGAGGGTTGGGTGGGGGTGAACGCGCCGGGTTGTGCCGCCAATCAATCTATGCATTGACAGCACTGCATCAGGGCGATGTCTGCCTTTGGAGGAAGCCCCGCCCTGCGCGAATGTCTGAGATTGGGTGGGAAGCTGCCGCTAGTATTCTGGCGAACCAAACTTAGCACCGAGACAGTAGCCGCCCGGTGTTTCCCAACCGCCACCTGCATCAAGGCAAGCGGAAATGTCTCGCTGCTCCCGCAGCCACCAGCCCAGAAACGCCCCGGCGATCAGCGCAGCAACAAGCAGTGAAATGAACTTCGCGCGACTACTCATTTTCTGACGTTCGCATTGATGGCAAATGGCCGCAATTGATGTCGTGGACGGCTCTCCACCCCTGCGGGATAATC
>CEPQ01054627.1_pt1 | contig 137630 bp, 118 predicted proteins | sample 530411 | NCBI WGS metagenome assembly CEPQ01 (sample SAMEA2620039, study PRJEB7988) | marine metagenome | isolation source: saline water (ENVO:00002010), including
CCTATATAATTAGTGCTTTTGTTTTGTTCTCTGGTTTTGCCGCCGTTAAATTTGGCGCATCAACCAATAACAAATCATTGTCGATTAATGATGACTTCAGCGCATTCATAAACTCCGCATCACCATATTCATCCATAATATTGACGAAGGCGGTTATCGCTTCTTCCGCACTTTCAAATTCATACTTACGCTGTAAAACAAACGCCTGCCTAACTACGTCCAGTTTCATCGCATATAAATTCTCGCACGAATTTCTATCTGTATCATAATAACGAATATAAACCGCACCATCCTGAACAAGCACCCATTCCTTAACGCCCGCCTTATATGGGGCGCGCTTATTGTTCAGCGACATGCTATCCGACGTACGGTCGCGCTTTTGCGCTACCCCAATGCGCTTAATTTCATTCAGGAACAAAGAAAACTTATCAACCACACCGTCAGGGAAAGCATCTTGCCCTTTATTTTTCTTTAACTTAAACAATTCTCTCAACTTGCCCATAACTCAACCTTACTCAATAATATATTTCTGTGTCGGCTTAAGTTTTGCCTCTTTCAGCTCTTCAGCTGCTTGTACTTCATCCTTTTTTGATAAATTAAGAACAGTACTTTCCTCTAAAGCTTTGTGTAGTGCATGCATGAAAACAGGCTCTGCATATAGGTTAATCATATTAACAAAATCAGTAATCGCCTCTTCTGGCACAGAATATAGTTTCGCTTTCTGAAGGCGATAGCTTTGTTGCGCAAAATCAAGGTCCAAAACGGCCAGCCCTGATTTTTGGCCTTTATCTAAGTCATGATAACGTAGCATTATACTATTATCTAAGCAGACCAACCATTTTTTAGTCTCTGAATTATGGTCTAAGCCATAACCACAAATATAAGGTGTCTTTGAATCATAACGCTCAGGTACATTTTGTCCCGCGACCATAATTGCTCTCTTAACAGCATCAAACTTTTCAACAAAACCTTCTGGAGAAGATTCAGGACGCTTTGCGCCTTTATCAAAAATTTTCTTAAATATGCTCGCCATAATACACCTCATCTTATTCTGGCTTTTTAAATACCACCACAACAAGGTTATGTCAATAAATTATGGTAAAAAACTTGACTCATTTCCTTGCTTTTTGCGATGGTTTTAGTTTATAACGCCAGATCAGACGTAAGATGAAGGATAAAAAATTATGGCGCTTAAAAAGCAATATAAGAATAAATACAAAGCCAAACTCCCTATTGAGGGCGCACGCCGTTCAGAGCTTTTAATGCCTGCGGGCTCGCTTGAAAAGCTTAAATTCGCTGTCCTCTATGGCGCGGATGCCGTCTATATGGGTACGCCAGATATGTGTATGCGTGTGAAGTCTAAATTCTCACTCGAAGAAGTCATCGAAGGCGTCAATTTCTGTCATGAACATGGGGCGCGCGCTTATCTTACGCTGAACCTTATTGCGCATAACCGTGACCTTGATAAACTGCCTGAATATATTGAAACAATACGTACAGTGAAACCAGACGGCGTGATTATCGCTGACCCTGGCGTATTTAACTATGTACGTCAACACGCGCCTGAATTATCGCTACACGTGTCAACACAAGCGAACGTCACCAACTGGATGACTGTCAAATATTGGCAAGACCAAGGCGCAGACCTCGTCGTTATGGCGCGCGATGTCAGTTATGAAGAATTACGCGAAGTCCGCGAAAAATGCCCAGATATTATGATTGAACAATTCGTACATGGCTCAATGTGTATGACCTATTCTGGCCGCTGTATGCTCTCAAACTTCTTGTCAGAGCGCGGCGCGAACCAAGGCAGCTGTACAAATTCATGCCGCTGGAATTATAAATTACACATCAAGTTAAAAGACGGCACCGTCCAAGAATTAGAAATCAATGACGACAACAAAGATTTGTTTGATTTCTTCTTAGAAGAAAAATTCCGCCCCGGCGAATTAATGCCATTTGAAGAAGATATGCGCGGCTCATATATTCTAAACTCCAAAGATTTATGTATCATGCCCCGCCTTGATGATTACCTATCCATCGGCATTGACAGCCTTAAAGTCGAAGGGCGCGGCAAATCTGCCTATTATGCGGGCGTAGTTGCACGTGCCTACCGCATGGCGATTGATGCCTATTATGAAGACCCTGAAAATTGGGACCCTCGTCATTACATGGCTGAACTTGATACCGTTGGTAACCGCGGCTATACGCTTGCCTTCCATGAAGGCCGCCTGAAAAATATTTCACACAATTACGAACATACATCAACAATTGCCGAATGGGAATTTGCCGGTATCGTTCGCAAAGTTACCGAAGACGCATTCTTGCTGGAAATTAAAAACAAACTTTCTGCCGGTGATGTCCTTGAATTCGTACCGCCTAAATGCGCAGAGACATATTTAATTCGTTGCTATGAATATGAAGACATTAAGACAGGCAAAGTCACTGAAGAAATCCACGCAGGTTACCAACCAATCGTGCGTATTCCATTTAGCAATTTTGATCATGAAAGCCTTAACGAGATTAAAAAGAACATCACGCCTTACACATTAATTCGTAAAGAATCCTCCCTCACAAAAGCTGAGTGGGAGCGCATAAAACTAGATACAGTTGCGCAGAAGATCGAATTAAAGCAAGCGCCAGACGACTTATATGAAGGCCGCCTTGAAAAGCTACAAAACGCAATTGACGCCGACGAAACAGGCCGCCAGATAAAATCCCCACGCTTTGGCGTTGAAGGGTGCTGCGCACGCGGCTGTAATGGCTGCCGCGTATTTTGGGATGACCCTAAATACGAAAAAGCGCGCGCATTACTCGCGGAACGTAAACAGGGTGCGCTTTTATCAAGCGCCGAAGCATTAGAGGCAAAAGACATTGCCCGTAATTTAGAAAAAGAAGAAAACGACACCAAGGAAAAGGCCGCTTAAATAAGCGGCTTTTGCCGTATTAGGAACAACACTTGACAATTTACATAATTAAATATATACTCTTCCCACTTTTGGGGTATAAGGCGGAGTCACGATAATGACACAAGATATAACAGATACAACACCAAACGACGTTGTCACACCTGATTGGGGCAAGCAGCTGCGCGATAAAATCACCGCGCAAAAGACACTGCCCGCACAAAATATTATCATGCGCGAAGCCGCCGCAAATTCAGCGCGCTTTAATGCTCTCGCCATTTACCTCAAACAACATAAAAACAGCCTATTGGCACGTGAAGACCTATCCGAAAAAACCAAAGATTGGATCACGTCAGGCAAGCTAGATCAATTAAGCGCAAACCGCCTAAGCGATATTTTCACCCAAATGGCAGATCATCATCGCGTTATTATGCGTTCCGACGCTGTATTATCTAACAACTTAGGCTATAACGCCGTGTCACAAGATAATTGCGGCCATGTTAAAACACTGCCGCAAACGGCCGAACCACGCAAAATCAATTTTGGCTTTGTCAGCATGGTGAAGAACGCTGAAATACCAGACAGTAAACTAGCCATCACCTTTCCAGTCGTGGCGCTGCCGAATAAAATCTCGCGCGTTAATGACATTTCAAACGACCACCCATTGGTCACAACGCTGCAAAAACTATATAGCCTAACTAATCATGACTGGCTACATCATTTAAGCGTATCCGCCATGACCAAAGACTATTGCGCCTATGTTAATGATGACCCCGCCGTTGAAAAATGGGCCGAAGATAATTTTGCCAATGCAGCGGCAAAATATCCTGTATTTGAATTTGGCGCTATTGAAACCTTATATGAAGGCTGGGCGCTTTACACCAATGCTCAGATTATGAAGGAAAGCCCTGAAGGCAAAGAGCTAAAAAATGAAGTTCTTATTACCGCCATGCAGATGATAAACCACGGTAAAGCCTATATTGAATCCCATGACAATAATGAAGATTCCATGCATACCGCCTATTGGTTTATCCTACAAACAACCAAGGCGCTGCGCACTATGTTACCTGTAGATGGTTTTGAAATGAAAAAGTTCATCGAAGCCGCAGCAAACCACTTACCGCACCCAGAGCGTTATACAGACCTTCACATCGAACATATTAAATACCGCCTATATGAAGGCCATGATGCAATGTGCATGTTACAATCCCCGCATCTTGCGCGTGATGAGAATTGCCAGAAAAAATTCGAAAACTTCCAAAATGACAACGCCAAAATCACTGCTGATTTAATCGCACATTTGGACATGAAAATGGCGTGATGATTTCAAAGTTATTTGCTAAATCCAGCCGCAAAAATAAAACAGAAGATATGCATAAAAATATCTATCTGGATGAGCGCGGCCGCGTTAGCGATGGTACATTCACCGTGCATATGGTCGACGGCCCCGCCGAACAGAATGAATATCATTATCTGCGCGGAACAATTTTCAACCCTATTCTACATCCCAACGCAGTTGACGGCGCACCATATGAGCATGATGAATACGACCACCCCAACATCACACAAGGCTTTACCGAACATTTCCTGATCCGCCACAATGAAAGCGGCATTAATGTTGGTTGTTACCGTCTCATTACCCGAAATGATCCTGCTTTATTACCAACTATAGACGCCTCCAAACAAGACGGTATATTGCCCGATAGCTTTGATGAATATAGCTTATCTGTTAATTTCACAGTTGCTGGCAGGCAATTGACAGGTGAAATGCCGCCCTTTATCAGTGAATTATCGCGCTTTGGCATCTCTAAGGAACGTATGAATAATGCAAATGTATCAAAAGGCACGTCGCCCTATGATTTAATGTTTATTTCCGCGCTTATACATACGAATAGCTCTGGCATAGGTGGCATACCATTATTATCCGTTACAGAAGAACGCCTTCTACAAAAAGGCCTCGATCACAGTTTTATACCACAAAAGCAAGGTAAAGCCTTTGTCCATCACGGGACGCGCATTCCGTTACAATATGACTACGCCAAATGTGCATCTGACCTTGAAACAAGGCGGCCTTCTTTGGTGAAACGCCTAAAGTCAATATTTAGTCCTGAAGAAGACCTCGCCGATACAATTAAACATGACCCGTTTTTAAAACACATATATGATATGCGCGGCAACATTGCCCCGCATGGCGATAGCTATAAATATTACGATGCGGAACAAAAAACATGGTTCACCAAAGATGAAAACGGCGAATGGCAAGAATGTAAAGGGGACGCGCCCCAAAACCGACAAAAAACTTGGGCTGAAATCTGTAAAGAGCATGGTTTAAAATAAAGATTGTTAAATATGACGACAAAACGCGACATTAATGACAGTAAATTATTGGTTAGTGGGCTAACGCCTATTATTAACCAACCCGATAATTTTATGGGCATGGCTGCGCTTGATGGTGACCTTCAATATTATTACCGCCGCCGCCTGCATAATACCGCCAAAGTTATGCGCCAAACATATGCGCAATATTGGATATTACTGCGTTTCCACAATTGTCCGAAAGGCGCATTAACACTGCGCCTTGACCATCACATCACGCCAGCGGAAGGGTCATTTTACCTGTATATCCCTGCGCGCAGCTATGCGGAATGGCATATCCGCCCGCATTTATCGGAATATGAAACCTACATATCCTTCACCCCTGCAGATGATTGCTTTCCGACTGTGCCGACTATATTCCCCTGTCATGACTTTACGCCGCTAACGTCTTATGATGACATTGCCAACTTATTCATGGCACAGCGCACGCACCACCCCGAATTACAAAATGATGCATCTTATGTCTCTTCAAAAACCAAACGTTTCTTAGACCGCTACTTCCGCGAAAATTTAAGCTTTGAACATATCGCTACTGACCTCAATATGGGGTATTCAACCATGGCTATGGGGTTTAAAAAAGACTATGGCATTGCGCCTGTGCAATACCGCAATATTCTCCGCACATTTGAAGCCATGCGCCTTATCAAAAACGGTCACAATGTGACGCAGGCTGGTCTCGAAGCAGGCTTTACATCACTCGCGCAGTATAATGTGCATTTTCACCGCAATTTAGGCGTGCCGCCATCTACCTTTGTAAAACTCGCTGCACACTAAAAATATTTATAGAGAAAACCAGAAGCGCCGCTTACCCCCGCCCCCTAAAATTAAGGCAGGGTATCTCTAACATAAGGGGCGCGGCCATGTTTGCATATGACCAAGCATTTAAACGTAATATCGGCTGGGTAAGCGCCGAAGAACAAAACCGCATAAAAGATTTTACAATCGCGATTGGCGGCCTTGGCGGTGTAGGCGGCAGCCATGCCATAACCATGGCGCGCATGGGATTCACAAAGTTCCGTATTGCCGATTTAGACCATTATGAATTAAGCAATTTCAACCGTCAGGATGGCGCGAACATTAAAAATATCGGCCGCAGTAAAATTGACGTTACAGCCGAAACCCTAATGGTGATTAACCCCAACATAGAAATCACGCGTTTTGATAATGGCCTGAGCAAAGACAATATTGATGAATTTTTGACCGGCGCAGATATATACCTTGATAGCCTCGATATATTCGCTTTAGACATACGCCGCCATGTTTTTGAAAGCTGCGCCGCGCTAAACATTCCCGCATTAACCGCCGCCCCGCTTGGTATGGGCACAGCTTTTCTTGCATTTCTGCCCCTTACAGGAATGGATTTTAAAACCTATTTTGATATGCGAGACCCTAGCCCAGCGGCAATATCTAAGGCACTTAACAAACCCGCCACATTATATATGCTGCATCTTGAACATTATATCGATAACATCATTCGCTTCATCAGCGGCGTTGCGGCTAGTGCCATGCAGCGCCATTACTTAATCGATAAAACCAAAGTCAACTTCTTCACCAAGGACGTCCCGTCCCTAAAAGTCGGCATTGATATGGCCGCGGGCGTGCTCTGTAGTAACGCCGTGAAAATCCTTCTTGGGCGCGGTGACGTGCCGGCCGCGCCACATGGCCTACATTTCGATGCGTATTTAAACACATGCAAAAAAACATGGCGTCCAATGGGACAGAAAAACCCACTATCCGCACTAACTCGCCACATCATCCGCCGCCTACTAAATGTCGATGACATGCTCTCCCATATCCGCCATGAACTTGAACAGGCAGAAAAAGATGGAAAGCTAAAACCCTATTATTCCAGTGATGACCTTTATATCCTGCTACAAAAATACCGTCAGCAAGCTACATCATAAAATTCCCCTTTGTCATTTTATATTTTTATGATATTATAAATTTATAAAATGAAAGAAGATCTATGATTGAAGATATAAGTGCAAATGCCGCCGAAGCAGCGATGTTTCTAAAAGGGCTAGCTAACCCGCAGCGTCTAATGATTCTGTGTCAACTTGCCGAAGGCGAAAAAAGCGTCACTGAATTGATTGATGCCACCGGCATTGCACAAACATCCATGTCACAGCACCTCAATAAATTAAAAGACGAAAACATTGTCAGTTTTCGCCGTGAACACCGCACGTTATTTTATCGGCTTGAACACCCTGCCGCTTTAAAAATAATGGCCGTGATGCATGATGAATTCTGCAAAAAATAAATAATAAAGCTATAGGAGAACTTACCATGTTTAAACCCGTTCTTACATGGCCCTTAGGTGGCGCATTACTGGCGATCGCCTTTGTATGTGCCATATTACTTGTCAAGCCGATTGGCGTATCCACGCAATTCGTCATTGCCGATACCGCTGTGTGGGATGTCATTAACCCCGACATTATTATCACCGATGAAAACGCAAAATCAGGCTATAGCTCCCCCAACGCTTATTTAAACAAAAGCGGCGGTAAATACGCGGCAAACGCAGCGAACCCGCTAAATTATAGTTTCGTGTTTGTGCTTGCCATGATGGGCGGCGCATTTTTATCTGCACTGCTCAAAGGCGATAAGCCGCAAAACAAAGACGAAAAAACTATGCCTGCCGTCTGGCGTAACCGTTTCGGCGATTCTGCAAAATTACGTTACACCGCAGCCTTCATCGCCGGTTTCCTCGTGCTTTATGGCGCGCGGCTCGCTGGCGGCTGCACAAGTGGCCATATGATGAGCGGTATGATGCAAACCGCATTAAGCGGCTATATATTTGCGGCAGGTGCATTCTTAGCGGCACTGCCTATCGCCATCATTCTCTTTAATAAGAAAGGTTAAGACCATGGAACTCACACTTGCTATTCTTCTTGGTGCTTTATTTGGTTTTGCCCTTAACCGTGCAGGCGCAACCAACCCGCAAAGCATTATTAATATGCTACGCCTAAGCGACACAAGCTTAATGAAAGCTATTCTGTTTGCGATTGGCTTATCAAGCCTTGTGCTGTTTAGCGGTCTGGCGCTCGGCATTATCGCCCCCGCCCATGTCTCGATTAAAACGGCCTATATTGGCGTGTTTGTCGGCGGCATATTGCTAGGTATCGGGTTCGCAATTGCTGGTTATTGCCCAGGCACTGGCCTTGCCGCCGCTGCGACAGGGCGTAAAGATGCCTTAATATTTGCCCTTGGCGGGTTAGCTGGCGCGTTTGCCTTTACGCTATCTTATGGATGGCTCGCGGATAACACATTCCTTTTCGACAAAATCGCCGGTGGAAATGTCGGTCTAGCCGCTACAGGGAATGATAAATATGACGCGCTTATCCCTTTTAGTGGCACAGCCATTGGCATAGTTCAGGGCATAGCCTTCATCGCCATAGCCTATCTAATCCCCACACATATCCTAAACAAAAAATAAAAGAGGCCTTTCGGTCTCTCTTTACATCGCACATGTGAATTCTTCTGGGCCCCAGTTAAAGTCCTTTTTGATTTTAATGACATAGTTTTGCTGCGCAGTCTTATTTTCAAAACGCTCCTGTATAGACAGCGAAGAGATAACCGCCCCCGCCATATCTTCGGGGCCTTTAAGAATCAATTCACCCTGCGAGCCTTTATTTATAAAAAGATAGCTATAACCTAAACTCGGCACAGTAACCGCACCTTGTAAAAGAAGATAAGACTTCCCATCCATATCCCCTAAAGCCCCGAGGCTTAAAGATGCCTCAGCACCATCTTGCAAAGCGACGCCCTTAGAAATACTGCAGGGAAACCAGACTGGGTCACTCGCCTGAACGGGCAACGACGGTAAAAAAGCACACAAAGTAAGGACAAGCAGTTTTCTAATCATGTCTAATTTCTTTTCGTTTTTGTGACCACTTGGCGGAACGGGTTGAGCCATGCAATAAGCGATGGCATAGCGCGCGTTTGTATCCATACGCGGCCTTGCCCACGGAATCGCGTGATTAGGCCTTCGCCGCTAAAGAAGAACGACTTATACCCGCCAAATTTATGGACGCTATATTCTAGCCCTTCGGTAAAGGCCACAATATGGTTGTTATCTATTGTGAATTCATCATTGATCTGCACTTCGATAATACCGCCATAGCTGTTGAAGAATATATCCCCTTCACCGCTACATTTAATCAAGAAGAACCCTGCACCAGAAAAGAACCCTTTTATAAAGCCCTGAAATTTAGTTGTTGTTTCAATGCCTGACGACGACGCCAAAAAACTACTGCTTTGTAAAAATAAGGATGGTCCACCTTTGGTGAGATAAAGACGCTTAATATCCCCCGGCACAGCGCTACCAATGACGATTTCGCCATCCTTGCCCTCTGCCGTAAACTCATTCAAAAACAAATTTTCACCAGATATAAGGCGCTTAAACCCGCCTTTAAGGCGCGTACGCATTTTAATATGACGATCCATCGCCTGCATGGCAGAGGCCTCAACTTTTATCATCTCCCCCGCTGGTAACTTCACGGTTAGAAAAGCAAAGTCCGGCTTGCCTTCAATGCTGTGTTCTAATGGTTTTACTGTACTCATTACACTATCCCTCTACGCCTTATTGTTGGTGCTGAACAATGGGCTCTAGCAATTGCCCAATCGCATGACCAAACCCTGACGGGCTATGTGATTGACACCAAACCGCACCTTTACCTTTAAAACGGCAAACAATACCTTCCCCGCCGAGGATAGAGCTCATCCAACTTTTCCCCGCCTTAGACAGCGAAAAATCAAGGCTATCATCAAAGGCCACAATATGGCCCGTATCGACAATATATTCACCATCAACCTCAACCGGATATATTGCACCGAAAGCATTAATCAGCGCCTTGCCGTGGCCTTCCATTTTTAGCCAGAATAACCCTTCACCAGAAAACATGCTTTTTAAACCTTTCCAGCCCATATCCAAATCAACCCCGCTTTCATGTGCAAGGAATGACGTTGCCTGCACTATCAGCGCATTACCGGTTAGCTCCTGCACCATAATGTCACCGGATAAGACAGGCGCGATATATAAATTTGCGCCTTCACGCTCTGCCCTATAATGGTTTAAGAAAATGCCTTCACCCGCAAAAGCGCGCTTAGTTGCTTTCCACAAACCACGTTGCCCGCGCTTATGTGTACTGGTTTCAACATTTAAGCCCCCCGACATCGCCACCATAGACCCGCCTTCGGCCGTAATTTCTTCACCCGCGTTAAAGGTCAAGCGCGCTAACGTATTGGCTGGCTGTGCAAGAATTTCAATTTGCATGATTGTATATCCTTATTTTTACTTACGGCAGACGTGGATTAATAAAACGCGCCATATTTTGTATGCTGCGGCTTTGTAAATAGACTTTACCCTTACCTTCTACACGCGCAACAAGGCCTTCCCCGCTAAAGAAACTTGAAAATATACCGCCTGACATAGCAAGTTTAATTTTAATGTTCTTTGAATACCCCAAAACATGGCTACTATCGATTATATATTCGCCATCGACTTCACGTTCATATATCGCGCCATAGCCTCCTATATAAACCGCGCCATTGCCTGACACATAGTTCCTTAACAAGCCTTCTCCCGCAAAGAGCGAGCTAAACCCTGCCCATTTGACCTGCAACCTCACCCCCTCTTCACGCGCGATGAATGCCCCAGATTCAATATAAAACCCACCGCCTGATAATTTAATCGCTTTCACATCGCCTGGCGTATCTTGGGTAATAATAAGCTTAGTTTCCTTGCCTGTATTATTAGTGAAATGCGAAACAAAAAAACTTTCGCGCCCCAAGAATTTCCGTACCAATGCCCCGAAAAACCCGCCATTCATTTTGGCTTTTTGGTCTAACCCCGCATCCATACTGGCCATTGCACCAGATTCAGCGATTAATGTTTCATTCGGGGACAGTGTAAATTCAATATAAGAAAAAGACGGCGCGCCTTGAATGACATGTTTCATAAAACAGCTCCTAAAAATTACTATACTATGATAGCGCATCCCCCGCTTTGACAAAATGCCTAATTAAGATTACCCACGATTTGCCAAAGCAAATTTTGCGCCGCACAAAATTATATTGTTTTTTACTTACGAATCCTTATATAAGGTGAAAAAACATAAACAATCATATGGTGTGTACAATAAATGAGCTTTTTTGAATTTTTAGAGAACTATAAAACTGTACTTGGCGCATTTTCTATCGCGGTGGCAACGGTCATCGCTGTCCTCATCAACCTGAATCATTCACGCCGTACAGAACACCGCCTGAAAAAAGAAAAGAATGCAACATTTAGCTCCGCCATCGCCGCTGAGCTACTCGACAATGCGCATAATTTGATGGAGCTCCACCTCGAAATTGCAAAAAAAGGTGCAAAACTACAGCGCATCAACCAGTTTAAAGCTTTTCACTTTGACGTATACAAAAATGTTCTCACTGAAATTGGACGGTTGGGGCCTGCTTTATCATTTATGATTGTTGATATATACGGCGACCTGCAGAAAATAGATAAATATCTGGAATTCACACCAGAAAAAAACATGAATCAAGACAAAAAAGAAACTCTACTCGACATACAATTCATTCTAGCCAAAGCGCTAACAGGCTCAGCCATTATTTCTTTCTATGCTGATTACATGCTCGGGCCAAGATGGATGCGCTCCGTAACCAACCAGCGTATTTTATGGCTCGAAAATACCCTCGATAGTTTCTGCCAATATGCAGACACAGCCGAAAAAGAACATGATTTTTATAAATTTGATGAGCATGTTGATTTCACACAACGCCTACAAAACAAACAACACCAAGACATCGCACGTGAGCTTTTTAACTCCATTCAACGTGTCTTAGACACCATACCCCGCAAACGCACATGGCGCGTACAGCTGATTTTGCGCGCCTTCTCATACAAAATGCAGGCGACCTTACTAAATCTACTCGATATAGAGACGCCACTTTACATCATAAAATCAGAAAAAGAATATCGCGAGTATCTACCCTAAACAGGCTTATATCTGCTAAACTTCAGACATAAACGCATAAATAATTAGGAGATGCGATTATGATATGGGTGTTATTTGCGTTGGCAGCGGGCTTAACCTACTGCGTACAAAGTGAAATAAACAAGCACTATAAAACCGATGGCTTCGAGCTCAACACATTCCGTGCGAGCATCGCCACAATACTATTCCTGCCTGCCCTGCCATTAATGGAATGGCCACGTATTCCTGAGTATTATTTAGTGCTTCTTCTTGAAGCCGCCGTGAGCGTTGTATGCATGATGGCACAGTATAATCTCGCCGCTAAAAAGAACGGACGCATAGCCTGCCTTCACCAACCTATCGCTATTTTAATTACATTTGCCTTATGGCTCGCGCTAAGCCCAGAGCAAAGACAATTCTTTTTAGACAACCCACAAAACGCATTATATGTGGGCATCGGATTCACATTATTCATTTTCAGCTTGTTTGCTGTAAGGAAAAATGACGCAGGCTGGCTGGCCTTAATGGCTGTAATACCTATAGCCGTACTGTACTCCGTCATGGCCGTTATTAGCAAAATAGCCTTAGAGCACGGCGAAAACATGTTAGGCATATCACTAAACTTTGTTTTTTTGTGCAACCTACTTATGCTGATTATGTCTCTACCGCTTTATTTATCACGACAAAAAGGGAGGCTACACCCGCCCTTATCTACAGTAAAATCCTCATCTGGCGTTGCCGTTTTCCATTCACTATCTTGGCTCTTTTATTGTTTAGCCGTGATCGGCACGCCAAACCCTGCCTATGTCGGCGTCATTACCGGCCTAGCCCCTTTATGGTTCTTAATTTATTACAAAATACGAAAACATGAAGATGATGCAAGCCCCATGGCAGGACTCGTTATGGGCGTCGCCGCTATTATTGTCCTTATCGGCGCGAACACCTAAAAGCGAATGCGCCTAACGCAAAAGCGTTAAGCGCACCGTTTCGGGAGTTGAAACTTTTTTATATCTATATCTTAATGCGGATATAATGAACGCTGATGCCTACGGCCGCCGCGTTCCTCGCCATAATTCTTTGGACAAGATAGTTTTTCTGCCACACAGCCATCGCTTTCAACTGATTCCAATACTACCGGATACCCCCAAAGCGCCTTCATATGCTTTAAGACTTCTTCTGTATCTGGCCCCAAAGGAATATCATTGAAACGCTCATGACGCAGAACCAAACGACGATCCGTACGATCATAATTCTCATGTACACCAATCACAGGCATTTGTTCGCCTAAGCGGTATTGACGCGCAAAATCCTGACGCACTCGGTCAAAGCCAGCGCGATCGTGAATGCCCGCAACGATGTAATTTTCTTCATCTGGGTCATCCATAATATCGAATAATTTAAATCGACGCTGAACTTCTGGTGATAAGAATTGCTGAATGAAGCTTTCATCACGATAATTCTGCATTGCATCCTTCATCACATCAAGCCAGTAACCCTTACCTGCGCGGTATGGGAAATATTCCTTATCTTCTTCTGTCGGCTCTTCACACATACGTTTAATATCGTGGAACATCGCATAGCCAAGCGCGTAAGGGTTCCAACCGCTATATATATTGCGTTCTTGTGGTTGCCCATCTGGCCCCATAACAGTAACTGTTTCATCGAATTCTGGCTGTTTTAGAACACTAGCATGCGAATTAAAGAATTCCATCATCATGCCATCACTAAGCAAGTCAAACGAGCGCATATCACGAATAAAGCGTTCATGCCAGAATGATGCCCAACCTTCGTTCATAACTTGTGTTTGCTTTTGTGGGTGGAAATATGCCTGATGCTTTGCATACATGCGCATCACATGGCGCTTCCATTCTGGCAATACAGGTGAATTTTCTGCAATGTAAAGCAGTAAGTTACGCTCCATATCACCTTTTAACGGCTGTTCAGCGTTTTCTGATTTAGCGACACGGTTAAACTCATCTTGTGTTTCTGAACGTTCATCAAAAAACTTATCATATTGATTAAAATATTGAGATGTCTCTGGCTGCTCGCCTTCCTTAAAGAATTTTGTTTCATCCAGTTTATAAGCTGGTGAGACAGACTGCAAACTAAGCGCATGAACAGCATCCATAAATTCTTCAACTTCATCAACGCCCACACGCATTTCTGCCTCTTCTAAGAAATCGCGCATCTCTTCTTGTAACTTAATAATGTTGTCAGCATCGGTATAGCCTTTAAACAAGAAGTTACCTTTAAAGAAGCTATTATGACCGTAACAAGCATGCGAAATAACAAGCCCCATCATCAACATAGAGTTACTTTCCATGCAATATGCGATAGATGGATTTGTGTTAATCACAATCTCATACGCAAGGCCCATACCCGCTTCAAAATTACGCTCAAGTTCAATGCGTTTTTTACCGAATGACCAGTGATTATAAGATACAGGCAGACCAACACTTGCATAGAGATCAAGCATTTGACTATCTGTAATCACCTGAATTTGGTTTGGATAAATATCAAGCTCATATTTTTCTTCATTGATGATTTCACATACACGTTCCATCAACTGCAGCGTATTTGCTGGTACTTCACGGCTTGGCTCAACCCCTTCTTTCAGGATAACCGGATAATCCCATGTTCCGCTTTTATAGGCATTGATAAACACGTCTTTCCCTTCAACGTAATTATCAAAAAGCGCCTCAATACGCTTCGCACATTTTTTGTGCTTTTCCTTATCTATATCCAACATTTTTCAACTCCCTGTTTTTATATACGCTTATTTTGTCGTATTTCTTATCCTGCCTTAGGCGCGAAAGCAGCTGTAGCGCTGTTCATCGCCGACGCGGCAGGCTTTTTATGATTTTCTATGTTAAAGAAATCGACAAAAATGCGAGTAATATCTGATGTTTGCATCGCACGCCCCATAAAGAACTTATCTTCATTAGCGCCGCGAATGGTTTGATACATATTCCAAATATCTGAACGATCATGATTACCCCAAGCATTATTCTTGGTTTCCATATAGAAGAACCCTTTAAGGTCTGGAAGCATGTCCTCGATCAAACCTTTTGTTCGTGGGTTATCATCACGCCAGTTATCACCATCAGATGTTTGTGCGATATAAACATTGTAAGATCCATCGCCATAATCACGTTCTTTTATTTCTTTGACGATATCCAAACCTGCAGATACTTTCGTACCGCCGTTCTCACGCGTTTCATAAAATTCCTGCTCGTCTACTTCCCAACCTTCTGTGGTGTGAACGACATAACGCATTTCAACCGCATCTTCGCCATATTCACGTTTGAGAAGTTTGTTTAACAGCCAATAAAATAGTTTTGAATCATGCTTCATTTGCTCACTCATTGAGCCAGAAATATCCATCATACAAATCATAACGGCTTTATAAGATGGTCTTGGAACCTGCTTATCAAAACGATAGCGTAAATCAGAATCTTCATCCCAACGTGGTATCCCCTTAATTTTAGCTTCGTTCTCAGCTATCTGATCATCAAGCTGCGTTAGCAATGATTTCTGCGCATCATCAAGCAGTGATAGATTTTCTTCACGCACTGCATCGCGCGTTTCCGTAAGCAATGCGATCTTCTCATTCAGCGTCAATTTCTCATAGCGTTGATCTTCAAAAAGCGTATCAACATTCGCATCTGGATCAAGATTCAAGATGCGTAGCTGGTCTTGCAGCGATGAAATGATTTCTTTTTTGTACGGCGCACTTGCCGCTAAGTGGCGTCCAATTTGCTGGCGCTTTGAACGGCGGAAGTTAATACGACTAGGCGTACCATTACGCTGATAGCCTGCGTGCGAGTAATCAAATTCTTTAGCTGTATCGCTATTGCGTTCTTCAAGGTTAGGCAAACCTAAACGTTCAAAAATACGTTCTAATAACTCTTCTTGCGTAAGTTGGAAGACAAAATCATCTTCACCTTGGCCTTCTTCACCAGCTTCACCTTCGCCTGTACCTTGACCTTGGCCGCCTTGTGGGCGCTGTAACTGGTCACCGCCCATAAATTCTTTATTTCCTGGGTGGACATTTGTACGCTTGCCACCTTGGCCATGTGTAATATTTGGCTCTTTCAGGTCACGTTTAGGTACAGTAATATCAATTGGTCCATCTGTACCAATATCATTAATACTGCGTCCGCTAATGTAATTATCTATCGCGCGATCAATTGCTTCTTTATTTCTACGTAAAAAGCGCTCACGGCTTGATACATATTGGTCTGAAGAAGACCCACCACGACGGTCAACAATAGTTGAAGGCATCCGACATACTCCCGATTTTATTATTATTATCTATTGAAACGCCCTTATAAATCCTCCACAAAAGGCGTTCCAAGTAAAGATAGGGGGTGTCTAGGTGGCGCGAATACGCCACCTGAACATAGCTGTGTGCGCTTAGCTCATTTCGTAAGGCTTGAAGCCTTTAACAAATTCACCAGCACGGCGGATCATTGTTTCGCTATAACCTTCCTTGGTCATACCGGCAATGTAACGATCTTGTTTCTTCTGATCTTCGCCTTCTAGCTTTTCTTCAAAACCGATGTAAGGCAATACATCTTCAAACTTCTGATCCACTTGCTTTTTCAGAACGTCTGCCATTGGCGCATATTCATCCCAACGGATTTTTGTTTCGCCTTTTTCAAGCTTTTCTGAAACATAACCGATAAGCATGCTGCGGAATTCGTGCTTGTCACCAATATTGGCTGGGCCTTCAATTTCCTGCAGTTTCTGATCAAGCTGATCTGGGCTCAATGTATGCGTAGAAATTGTTGGGTCATTCAACGAACGACGCATATTCCAAGCTTTGGCCATTTTCAGATAGTTATCAAACTTACGCTGATAGAAGTTACCATCACCAGATTCAAAAGCTTTCTTCATATCAAGCTCGAGGATCTCTTTATATTCAGCTTCTAAAGCATGAATAATAACGCGGCGCTGGTGCTTTTGTTCATCTGTAAGCGCAGCATTGTTGTGAATATCTTCACGCAACACTTGGAATACAGTGATTGGGTCAGCTTCCTGAAGACCGTAATTTGACCAGTAGTTAAAAGCTTTAGACAATGTTTTATTGCCTTCACGTGTCTCACCACCTGTCATTGCAACGCGGTAAGGCTTCTTAACTTTCGCCATTAATGACTTATAATCTTTGTCAAATTTACCGCCAGGTGCATCTAGGTCATCACCATTCAATAATGCTGTTAGGTAGCTCATTGACTTAAGCGTGGTGAAGTAATTTGCAAATTCAGGCACATCTGCCGCACGTGTAAGTACGTTGTACTTCGCCAAAAACTCAGTTGTATGTGGCGCTCTTGGAAGATCTGCGTAAGATTCTTTCATAGAAACCTTTTCGTAGATGCTTGCTTCTGCGTCATACTGCATTACATATGGCACTTGAACCTTAACCATACGGCTTTTGAACGCCTCATTCGTGTTATCACGATCGAACTTTTCTTGTTCCGCTTCGTTACAGTGTGAAACAATCAAACCATCAAATGGGATTTGACCAACACTACCTGAGCCCGCATAAAGGCGCATCTGTGTCGCATCAAGCAACGGCTTAACCGCGTCACCACTTGCCTTGAAAATCTCAACAAGTTCAACAACACCTTGGTTACCTGTGTTAAGCGCACCAGAATAGCTGTAGCCATCTGTATCATGCTCGTCAAACTGTTCGATTTTACGAATATTCGGCTTACCAATAAGTTCTGTTTCATCTTGGTTCTGTTCTGAACCAGGCTGAACCTGTGCAAAGGCAATCTTGTGGTACTGTGATGGACGAAGCTTAACAACTTTGAACGCTTCTTCTGGGTTACCACCAGCTTCATCCAAACGCTTAATAGCCCACGGCGATAGACGGTTCTTCATGTAACGCTCAGGTATATTGTACTCTTTACCAACTGAATCGCGAAGTTCCGCATCATCAGAGAATAGCGCCAATGGGTTTTCTTGAATTGGTGACAAGTTGCCATCTTTATCCGCAAGTGCGTAGATAAATTCTTTTTGAGAAAGCTCAGTCAGTTTTGCAGCCAGCGTTGATTTACCACCGCCTGGAGGACCAATAAGGTGCAACACTTGGCGTGATTCTTCGGCGCCACGTGCAGATGATTTAAGGAAATCAACTACTTGAGCAATCGCTTCTTCCATACCGAAAAACTCAGAAAACGCAGGGTAAATAGCGATTTTCTTACCGCCGTGTAGCTTGTTAAGCTTACCGCCTGCTTCTGAAGTATCAACAATCTCTGGCTCGCCAATCGCGTGCAAGATACGCTCAGCTGTATTCGCATAAGCCAATTTATCGTTTTTACAAAGTTCGAGATAATCCGTAAGGCTCATTTCCTCACGTTTGTTTTTAGCATAGCTCGCTTCAAATTTTTTGAATACGGAGCCAGACGCTTTTTTCGCATCAGACATATTTCATCTCCCTGAAATTCAACTCGTTAAAATTATTATTTTTATTACAATTAAGCGGCGGGGAAAAAATTGTCAATGGCGTTTCTTGAAATATTCATAAGTAAGTCATTAAAAACTTAACATAAAACCAAGGGAGCATCCACCAAAAATATTATAAAGTTTTAATTATATGGGAAAGATGCGGTGCAATAAAAACAGCAAAAACCAATAAAAGAGCCACCTTAAGCCACATTTGAAAAATTTACGTAAGAAAGAAAGCAAATTGACATATATAAAAGCAGGCGCTGCATGTTTTTTTTCAAAAAACCTTGTTAGTTTTTAATAAAAATACTTACGGCCATTCATAACCAAGTTTAAAAGAATAGGTTGTATCGTCCTCAACTGTCCCTGCGGCAGGGTCATTATCCCAGTCAAAATCAACCTGACCCGTTGCAACAATACCGCGGCGTATTGGCACACGAATGCCTGACTGACTTTCAAACAAATATGCCTCTGTATCTTCTGTAGGCGCATTTAAACTGTGTTCATGGAACAAGCGGAATAAATCGTCATAGAATTTTTGCTTATAATCAAACGCCCAGTTATAGGTCATTTCTGAATCATCGCTGTCATTTTCAAATTTCTCATGTAAATAACCAGGCCCAACGACGAATTTCATATCCAAATCATCACGCTTGAAAATATGATAACCAATACCCGTGCTGGCATTCGTCCGCAAATCAAGTTGGGCAAGATCATCCTGCGTGAACTTGACTTTAGAGCCAATAAACCATCGATCCGTAAAATTATAATCATGGTTAATTGACAAGTGACGATTATCCACGCTGACGGTATCACCGTCTTCTTCGCGGTTATATTCGCCCTTAAATTTTAAATCATGCTTATCAAGCGTTGTCAGAACAGTGGCATCAATATTTAAGGCGCTATTTTCACTATTCCCGCGCTTTAAATCATAACCGAGGTTAACATTACCTGAGAAATCCGCACCCCAAAACCCAAAGCCTGTGTCTTCAACCACATCATCAGCTTCAGCTGCGGCTGCGGCTGCGGCTGCGGCTGCGGCAATTTTCTCTTGCTGCGCGAGCGCCGCATCAACAGGCGGCATAGCCGTTACTGGGGCCACATCTTGAAGCGCCGCTTGCTGCACGGCTATATGCGCTGCAATTTGCGCCGCGCGTGCCTGTCCATCTGCATAAACGCCTTTCACCAAATCAATTGGCAAATCAAATTGTCCATATGATGTTTTAATCGTTACGTTATTGCCTTCATAACTTGTTATCTCACCCGTAAAGTGGTCACCGTTATGAAGGAAAACTTTATCCGCAGCTTGAATTGGCGCAGAAACCGCCCATAAAGATAGACCGCACAGAAGGGACAGATATTTTTTATTCATTAGAAAACACTTTATGCTTTTGATTTAATATTTTTAACAACCTCAACATAGCAAGGTTTCACGCCAGATAAAGCCTCTATACGGTGTTTATCAACGATATTTTCTGCTTCATCAGACGGAATCCCCGTTTGTTCAAGCAAGGTACGCACCAATTGCAAACTCGATTCAAGCGTTTCCGGAACGACCGCATTTGCGCCTTCTTCGTAATAGGTTTCAATATGATGCGTATCGCGTGAGCGGATAATTACAGGCAACAACCCCCATTTTTCACGCAAAGAACATAAGATTTTATGCGAGGATTCAAAATCATCGATGGTAATAACCGCCGCTTCCGCATCTTCGGCCTGCAATTTATCCCACAGCAATATGTTACGCGCATCGCCGCGAATAACTGGATAGCCTTCTTTTTTATACTTGTTGACCATCAAACCGTCTTTTTCGATCGCAATATAAGGAATCTTCTGATCTTCCAAAATATTCGCGAGTGTCAAACCGACACGGCCAAAACCCGCAATGATAATATGGTCACGGCGCAATTCATCAAATTCAATGTCATCATCACGGCGCACTTTTGAGAAACGGTCAAACAAAAATGCCAAACGCGTTGTAAATGGCGTGAACAATAATGACACCGTCGCGACCACCATAAAGAATTGCGCATCTTCCGCGGGCATCAAACCGCCCGCCAGTGCGAGCCCAATAACGATCAAGGCAAATTCCCCGCATTGCGCAAGCATAATCGCGGATTTAGCGGCCTTGACCCGAATAACCCCAAACATGCGTGCTAACGGATAGAATAAGGCGGTTTTCAGCGCAAATATCCCCACAACAGATGCAAAAACCCAGAATGGGCGCTCCATAATTTCAGCAAAATTCGTTGCCATCCCGACCGACAAAAAGAAGATCCCGAGTAGCATGCCCTTCAGCGGCTCAATAATTACTTCTATTTCATGGCGATATTCTGTTTCTGCCAATAACAGCCCCGCTAAAAACGCCCCCAGCGCCGCAGACAAGCCAAAATGGTGCGTAATCATCGCCGAGCCAATAACCAAGAACAAAATAATCGCCAAAAGCCATTCCACATTCTTAGATGGACTTAACACACGCAAAGTCGGTTTAAACAACAGTTTCCCGCAGGCAAAAATCGCAGCAATAACCAAAACCGCCGACCCCAATGATTTAAGCAGCATATAGACGACATTACCATCAGAGGACTTCAGCGCAAACGCACCAACCAAAACCAATATCGGCACCACGGCCAAATCCTGCATCAACAATACAGAAAAGCACACACGCCCAACTGGCCGAGAAATTAAGTGCCAATCACTCAGGAGCTGCATCACCACCGCTGTCGATGACAGCGCAAAGGCCGCCCCAATTAATATTGATGTCGGAAGGCTATTGCCAAATTGCTGCGCAATGAAAAAGATAACCGCCCCCGTCACCAAGATTTGCAGCGTACCTAGCCCCAATACATATTTGCGAAGTTCCCATAAACGCGCGAAGGTAAGTTCTAAGCCAATCATAAACAGCAGGAAGACAACCCCTAATTCTGCCAAAATGGGAATTAAATGGTTATCGGTAATCACAAATGTTTTTAAGAAAGGAAATTCATGGCTGAGCGCGCCCAAGCCGAATGGCCCAATCAACAGCCCGCAGAGCAAATAGCCAATCACAGGCGAAACCCGCAGCTTCTGTAGCGCCGGAATAATCAGCCCAGACAGGCCCAAAATCAAAAGAATGTCGGCAAGCAAGTGCCACATATTATGTTCAGTAGAAATATCGGTCATAATAGATGCAAAGTTGTGTAAGATTTTTAAAATACGCGCATGAGTGTATAACAAAACAACATAAAAAGCCAGCGCTAAATTATTTTCCCGCCCGCTGGCAAAATCAGCTATATTAACACTTCAGGGTATTTTTAACCTTCACCACATATTTTTCAATGAATACATCTAACGCCAAGTCCATCGCAGCAAATGCATCTTTCTTGCTCACCGCACAGTTAATTGTACGCGTGCTTCGTGGCCTTTATATTGTATTACTCGTCCGCTACTTAGGGCCAGAGCTTTACGGCGTGTTTCAATATGTACAAAACTGGTTTGTGACCTTCACCCCATTAACCCTATTCGGTATTGGTGCAATTCTTAGCCGTGAAATTGGTAAAGACAAACATAACGGGCAGCATATTGTCTCAACCACCTTTATTATTCGGCTGACATCAGGCATCGCCCTTAGTCTTACCGCACTTGCCTTAGGCCTTTTCACTGAACCCGACGCCGATATACGCCATTTAATGATCATACTCGCTGCCCTGTTATTAGGACGTGCTTTAGTCAACTGGGTCAAAGAAATCTTCATCGCCTATGAGAAAACCCAATATCATGTTGTACAGGTAACATTATCGAATATTGTGCAAATCGGCTTTGGCGCTACGGTTATGATGAACGGCGGCGGCATTGAAGCGCTTGCCCTTGTTTATATCACCGCGCTGTTTTTAGAATTCATCGCCAGCTTTATCTTCATCAACCGCAAAATCATCAAAATGCAGATGGATATAAACATCCAAAAAATCAAGACGATTGTGAAAGACGGCCTCCCCATTGGCTTAACCGTTGCCTTAAACCGCTGGATGATTTTTGGCCCGACAGTCATTGGCCGTTACGCCTTTGATTATAAAAACAGTCTTGGGCAGCTTTCGGTCATATTACTATTATTATTCTTTGCATCCCTAATCATTGATGCTGTTTTGCACGCGGCCCTGCCCGTATTAAGCCGCGCCATGCAGTACCAAAAACATGGTAGCTCCAATTTCATCAACATCGCCTTGAGCCTCAGCATCCCGCTAACTTGCTGCGTAGGCCTATTCACCGTTACTTATAATCAACCCATTATCCAAACATTATTCGGCGCGGAATATCAGGCCGCAGGTGCAATTCTTGACTTTGCCGTATGGTTACTCCTCCCCTATATTTGGATGACGACTATGGCGCAGATATTCATCCTGAAACAAGACACTCTTCGCCTAAGTTTCTGGACATTGCTCGGCGTGTTATGGATGGCAGGGCTATTGCCCCTCTGCGTTATGAAGTTTGATTTAATCGGCGCCATATACGCCATGGCTGTCGGCATGACTATCACCACTATAGGCCTTGCCTTTCATGGGTTCACGCGCGGTTATCTGCATAATTTCCATTTGGAAAAAACAGCCGCTTTATCCGCCGCCGTTTTACTGACCTACGCTGTTATCTATCATTACAGCACAGCTGAATATGCCTTGCTCGGCAGTTTAGTGCTGTTCACACCGTTTTTGGCGCGCATCACGAAGCATGCCGTGCATTTATTCCGTTAGGAGGACGCATCACATGAAATGGAAACTTGCTGTTCTGCTCATATCCATATTGGCACTTATTGCCATCAATATGAATATTGAACATTTCGACCCTACACCGAAAAAACATATTTTGATTATCGGCACGGCAAAGTCCGGCACAACCGCCGTTTATAAATCGGTCAAAGATGCGATGGGCGAAAAACTAACATCATATTTTGAGCCAAGCGAGTCTAACTTCAAAGCGGCGCTGCGTTCCCGCGCCAAACAAATATTGGTCAAAATCACCTTGATTGACCGCAGCCAATATAAAAACCTTTATAAAGACATCCACCAATTTGATAAGAAAATCATGGTTATTCGTGACCCACGCGATATTTTAATCAGCAATTTGCTCTATACCGTACGTTGGATGCGTTTTAGCAAAGACCCTGTACGCCTACAAACATTCATAACAGCCCTAAAAGAAAAAGAAACGAACCCACGCAGCCATTCTCTACTGGCGCTCTATCAACTCCGCGACCGCTTGGAAAGCGAAGTGATGCAAAGCTGGGAATCACCGCGTTCATGGCATGATGAATACAATGATTACGCCATTGCCGTACGCATGATCCAAAAAACACCCGAATTATATATATTGCGTTATGAAGATTATGTTGACGGCGAACTAGATGCGCTTAGCGACTATCTTGGCCTATCCATCACAGGTGATGCGGATGTATCCACCCTGAAAGAACAACACAGCATCAAAAAATCCGTCCGCAATATTGCCCGCAGCAAAACATACGGCAATTGGAAAAACTGGTTCACTGCGGAAGATGTCGATGCCTTCCGCCCGCTATTTCAGCCACTAATGGATCAAGCTGGCTATAGTGATGATTGGGCATTATCGCCAAACCCTACCATAGATGCGGAAAAATCATCCGCCTATGTCACGCGCATAGTTTCCGAGACAGCGATAACATGGTAGACTATCGCCGTCATTGAGGAGAGGGCCACACAATATGACCAAATTATCCCGCCGTGATTTTATAGCCTTTGGCGCGGGCGTTACCGCTACAGTCGGCGGCCTATTTGCGCTTGGTCAGTGGGATAGCCGCGAAGTGCCCATCACACGTACGGCGGGAGATAAAGTACAGCTATTCCTGCATATCCCCAAAACTGGCGGCACATCGCTACGTGAGCATATAATGAAAAGCGTCAAAGCGCATCAAATCGCCATGCCAGAGCGCCCTGACAATATTTGGCATTTGCAGCGTTATTACAGCCATTATTTGAACGAATACGATTATATTTACGTCCGCGGCCATTTCGCCAAAGACTGGACACGTTTTTTAACGGATTACACCGACAAAACAGAATCCATCACCATGCTACGCGACCCCATCGCGCGCTTTCGTTCGGCCTATCAATACCAAACCACGCATTGGGCGACCAAGGGCAGCTATGCCGAAAGATTATTGGCGCGCAAGCCCGAAAACTTAAGCGCCGCCATAGATTTATTTGACGAAGACCATAAAAACGGCACAGCCGACCCGCATTTTTTAATGGAATTTAATGACGGCATGACCCGTCGCCTCTGCGGTAATAAATGGAACGTGCCGTACCGCGAAACAACGCGCGACATGTTAGATGCCGCCAAAGATAATTTGGACAAACATTTCAAAATTATCGGCGTTACCGAAGACTATAATAAATTCCTTTATCTTCTAAAGTTAGAATATGGCTGGAAACTCAACCCATCCATCCGCAAGAACGCGACTAAAAACAAAATGGATGTCAGCGCAAAAGACCGCGATCAAATCGCTGCGCTCAACACGTTAGACATTGAACTTCATGCCCACGCAAAAGCGCGCGCTGATGTGCTGTTTAATCAGTTGAACACTGAAGACCAAGCCAATTACGATAACTTCATCAATTCAAATGCGGGGTAAATGCCATGAGACTATTCCTGACCCTGAGTTTCTTAATCTGCACCCTTTTCATCACACCACTCAAAAGCCAAGCCGCTGATTGGTCAGCCGAAGACATCATTGCCATTACCCATCAGGCAGGCGAAATCCTGCTGGCCCATTACAATAAGGTAGACAACACGGCCAGCGAAAAAGCCGACCATTCCCCCGTCACATCTGCGGACAAAGAATCAAATACATTAATTGTCGCAGCGTTACAAAAACTAACCCCCGATATTCCCGTCATATCCGAAGAATCCGCCGCCACCGCAAAAATTGATAATATATTCTGGCTCGTTGACCCTATGGATGGCACAAAGAGCTTTATTAACCGCACGGGCCAATTCACCGTCAACATAGCCCTTATTGAAGACCAAAAACCTGTTTTCGGCGTTGTATACATCCCGCTAAGTGATATAACCTACTACAATGATAGAGACGGCAAAAGCCATAAGCGCGAAGGCAAAAACACCGCGGCCATCCACACACGCAGCGCCAATAAAAAAGACGGCCTTACCCTTGTCGCCAGTCAACTTCACCGCAGCGCTGATGATGACGCGTTCATCGCCGCCAATAACATTAAAGACATCAAAACCATGTCGAGTTCGATTAAATTTTGCCTGATTGCCGAGGGCAAGGCCGATATTTACCCGCGCTATGGTACAACAATGGAGTGGGATACAGCCGCCGGTCACGCCATCTTAAAGGGCGCAGGCGGCCATGTCGTCGTGCAAGGCAGCCATAAAGAGCTTCTTTATAAAAAGAAAGACTTCAAAAACCCGCATTTCATTGCCTTTGGGAATATTTCGGATTATCCGTGAGTATAAAGATTAAGCAGGCACTGCCAAGTTAAGCGCCTGTACAACTTTTTTCGTATTACGCTCACTTAGCTGAACTTCTTTCAAATCTTCTTTTTGAATATAAGTCACTGTTGCGCGGCCTTCGCCTGAAATCTCGATATCATAATCTTCAGGGGCGGCCTTCTTCGCAAAACGAATAAACGCTTCAGCAATTTTATCTTCTGTGCGCTTATTCGCTTTTGCTTCAGCTTGCGCGTCTAAAGTTTCTTCGCGCTTATTCAGCATATCAATGACTTCGCGCACCTCAGGTTCCTTCAAACGACGAATCGCCTGACGGCAGACACGAATTTTCTGCGTAAATTCATCAACCATTTTTGAAACTTCTTCAGGTTTAGTTGCAAATGTATAGCTATGTTCACTTGCTGCAAATTTTTCTGTCTTGCGTACCAAACAATCTAAAGTTTGCTCTGGGTTATTAGACGGGTTCTGTGGACGATAAAAAGACCCACAATCACCATCACCAGCCTTGGCATCTATCGCGATATATACATTCTTTGCGGTGTTCGCCAAACTAACCAAACATTCATCAGCATTATAGGCAATCACCGTATTCTCTTTATCACGGACAATATCCTGCAATAATTTGGCTGCATCCTTATAAGAGGCAACGTTAAGCGGCGCGCCAAAACGGCGGTCGGAAAACTCACGGTCGCCGCCATCTTTACCCAAAACATGCTTATCAAATGCATGTCCGGTTGCAATAAGTGCCAATAATGGATTGATTAAACTTGCCACAACGCCCCCGTGTGTCCTTAACCTGTTAAACATTTCTTCTTATTATTAAGCACAGATTAGCATCTATATTACCATATGGCAATATAAAATTGACATAAAGTTACAATTTCTTGTATTTATATTTTCTAATATTACATCAATATGTTAGCCGCAGTTATGCCGCAAATATGTACATATTCATTTATAAGGAAGGTTTTGCCTGTTATTTAGGCGCGTATAAACACTTTACGGTGCCATCGCTTGCTAGCGTAATTACCGAATCCATGCCATCAGGTGCATCCGAAAAACACTCTGAGATAGATTTTTGTTGATCTGCCGTAATCACTTGCGGCGCAGGCTCATCAAAATTTCCTGCCGCATGATCCGCAAAATAACCGCCAGCAGCGCCAACGCCGCCCGCTAAAGCGCCACAAATAACTGCATATCTAAAAGGCTTACCATCAAATGCACCAGCAAAAGCGCCAAAAGTACCACCAGCGCACAAACCTGCTGTACCAAAAATTGTAGTTAAAATCATGTAAGCCTGCTCCCTAAAATTACTTATTATCTAAACTGTTTTAGATAAATGATACATATATGTCAATGCGTTGCCTTGATGTTTTTACCCGCGAAAATTACCACTAAAAAAAATCACCCAAGGAATGTATACTATCCATCGTCTTAATATTAAGGACGGCCGAAATGAAGATAGATAATGAAGACGACATTATCAAACGCGCACAAAAGGGTGATACTCGCGCCTTTGAACAGTTAATGGCACATTATTATGATGTGATCTATGCCTTCGCTTATAAATATTGCGGGCGGGTCGCTGATGCGGAAGACATCACGCAGAACGCATGCATAAAATTGGCGCGTAGTTTAGACCAATTTAAAGGTAAATCAGCCTTTTCAAGCTGGCTGTACCGTTTGGTTATAAACTGCGCCAAGGATTGGTACAAAAGCCAAAGCCGCCACCCTGAAAATCCAGATGCGATGGAAAGCGTCAAAACAAATGCCCAAGGCGAAGAAGCCGTATATAACCGTGAAATCCTCACCGCTATATCAGCCCTGCCCGAAGGGGAGCGCGAAGCCATAATCCTCGTCCACGCCGAAGGGTTATCGCATAAAGAAGCGGGGGATATTCTCGGCTGTAAAGAAAGTACAATTTCATGGCGCATACACGAGGCGCGTAAAAAATTAAGCGCGCAATTTGGAAAGGAGCACCATTATGGATGACCAAAAGCTCGACAAGATTTTAGAAAATTTAGACATTCCAACGCCAGATGCAAACGCCAAAAAACGTGCGTTAAACCTTGCCATGGCTGAATTTGGGGCCCATCAAAAAGAAAAAGAAAAAAATTCCCAAGGATTTGGATTCTTCCGTCGTCTTATCGGTATAGCAAATGACAAAACCGATACACAAAGGAGAGATCCCATGGCAGAGAAATCACGCAAAAAATTCATTTATGGTGGCATGGCCACCGCAGCCGCCGTCATCATAGTCGCTGGCATTGGCCTTAATATGGCGCCGCAATTTGGTGTCAGTCAAAACACATTTACAGACATGACATATGAAGTTGGCTCGCCACAAAATGCCTCCGTAAAAAACAAAACAGCGCCTGCCAACATATATCGCCAAGCACTAGAAGAGCGCAAAAAACAAGACCTTGAAAGTACAAAAGGCGCAAAGAACAATTTTGCCCCAGCACAGAAAGAAAAAGCAGCAGAGCCAAAGCGCCAACGCATAGAAAGCCGCGCGATGGACATGCAAGCCGCGCCAATGGCACCAACCGCGCAAGGTATGACGGGCACATATCACAGCAAGGATGAAGCTGCCAAACAGCGCCTAAATATTCAGCCAATGCCGATGCCAACGGTTAAACCGATGGAAAGTGATGCCTTGGTGTTGGAAGAAGAAATCCAACCACAATATTACCAAGATGTCGGCCGTGATAAGTTTGAAGATTTCAAAGAAAACACATTTAAAGCGGTAAGTGCGGAGCCAGTATCGACTTTCTCCGTTGATGTTGATACCGCATCTTACAGCTTCATGCGCAGCCAGTTGAATAGCGGCGTCCTACCACAAAAAGACGCTGTCCGCATCGAAGAGCTGATCAATTATTTTAATTATGATTACGCTGTGCCGGAAGATAAAACCCAGCCATTCAAACCAAGCGTTACCGTAACTGACAGCCCATGGCATGAAGGTAAAAAACTCATGCATATCGGCATAAAAGGCTACGACATTGTGGACGAGAAACCAAAAAGCAATATTGTCTTCCTACTTGATGTATCAGGCTCTATGAACGCACCGAACAAATTGCCTTTGGTAAAAAACTCAATGAAAATGCTGCTCGACAGCCTAAATCCTGATGACACCGTGGCGATTGCCGTTTATGCGGGGGCAGCGGGTACAGTGCTTGAACCCACAAAAGTATCTGATAAAGCGAAAATAATCGCAGCGTTTGATCGCCTCTCTGCAGGTGGGTCTACGGCTGGTGCGGCAGGTATTAATCTAGCCTATCAGCTTGCTGAACAAAACTTTGATGAGAACGCCGTTAACCGCGTTATTCTCGCCACTGATGGAGACTTCAATGTTGGCATTCAAAACCGTGACGAATTACAAGACTTCGTTGAACGCAAACGCGAAAAAGGCGTGTTCCTGTCCGTCCTTGGTTTTGGCAATGGCAATTACAATGACCATATGATGCAAAGCTTGGCGCAAAATGGCAACGGCGTTGCCACTTATATCGACAACCTTAACGAAGCGCGCAAGGTTTTGGTTGAAGAAGCAAGTTCAACCCTCTTTCCAATCGCCAAAGACGTGAAAATTCAAATTGAATTTAACCCAGCGCAAGTGTCTGAATATCGTCTAGTTGGTTACGAAACACGCGCCCTAAACCGCGAAGATTTCAACAATGATGCCGTTGATGCAGGCGACATTGGCGCAGGCCACAGCGTCACCGCTATTTATGAATACACCCCTGTAGGCGCACAAAAAATGGTTGATGACCTTCGCTATGGCACAGCCGATAATAGCGAACAAAAATACAATCTTGATAACATTCACAATAAGGCGAACTTTGATACGGAAATTGCCTTCCTCAAAATCCGTTACAAATTACCAAATGAGGATGTATCAAATTTGATTACAACGCCAATTATAAACGATTACAAATTTTTGCAAGACTGCCGCGAAAACACACAATGTTTAGTGCCGTCCGCACCTGATGACGTCCAATTCGCGACCGCTGTCGCAGGCTTCGGGCAGCTTCTAAAAGGCAGTAAATATGTAGGACATATGACCTATGACCGCGTTATCGACCTCGCCCAAAGTGGCAAAGGGGATGACCTGTTCGGTTACCGCAGCGAATTCATCCAACTGGTGCGCCTTGCAAAATCCGCCAGCGCGATGCAACCACGCTAAAACATATTCATTCTGAATAAAAAAAGGGACGCCCCCCCGCGTCCCTTTCTCAACCCCTCGAAGCGGTGCCTCGATCTTTAAACTTTATAATTCGCCAAAAATGATTTTTGGTCTTTTGTTGGCGTCCCACTGATACGTGCACAAAGAACAATGCTTGCACCTTGCGCTAGCGGGTCCGTTTTCACACTTGAAAAAATGGCGCCTTTATCTTTTTTATCAATCCCTGAAAACTTTTGTGCGAGCGATGTGATATGCGCTTTAATCGCCGCATCTGTATCTTGACCTTCTGCCACTTCTGGCCCTTTTAATCGTACATAAGACATGTTCTTTTCCCCTAGTCAGTTTGTATCCTATGGATAGTAAAGTAATTTAATTTCCATAATAATGCAAGAAAAATATTTTAATTTCTTATAAACCCCTTATATTGAATAAAAAATTACCGAGCTTATAAAACACATCCATGCATAAATATTTACAGTTAAACCGTTATACCCCGCTTATTTCTGGCATCATCCTATGCGCCGCCCTGACGGCTATCGCGAAATTTGGCGGAACGGCTTTACATCTGCCCGTAATGCTATCATGTTTAGGCATAGGCTTTCTGTGTAACCCATTTGCCAAAAAATACGCGCCTTTTGGTGTCGGGATTAATTTCTCATCCAAGATGATTTTGCGCCTTGGGGTTATTTTACTTGGCGCGCGCTTTGCCTTTTCTGATTTGTCTGGCCTTGGGATAGCGACGCTAGCCCTTATCATCATCGCGACTATTGCGACCATTTTCATTAGCTTACTTACCGCAAAACATTTAAAACTCAGCCACAACCTAGGCCTTTTGCTCGGCGGCGCAACGGCAATATGCGGCGCATCAGCAGCGATGGCGATTGCTGCGCTATTGCCCCAGAACAAAGAAAATGATGAGCAAACTGCCGCCGCCGTCATTGCCGTAACCGCCATTGGTACATGCGCGATGCTTGCCTATCCGTTTATCATTCCATTACTGCCCTTTTCAAATGATAAAGCCGCCTTATTCATTGGCGGGACAATTCATGATGTCGCGCAGGTTGTTGGCGCAGGCTACAGCCTATCGCCCGATATAGGGGACGGCGCAATTTTAGTAAAACTCATCCGCGTTTTCATGCTCATACCTGTTTTATTATTACTATCTATACTCATCCGTCATGACAACTCAGGCGCAATCGAAAAACCGCGCTTCCAATTCCCACTATTCCTACTTGGCTTTATCGCTTTACTATTACTCAACGCACTTGGTTTTATCAGCGAAGATATTCGTCAAATTCTAAAGACAGGGTCAAGCTGGGCATTAATGATTGCGCTAACAGCAGTCGGCCTAAAAACACCGATAAAGAAAATCATGCATCAAGGCCGTACACCCTTTATGCTTGTCTGCATAAATTCAGCAGGTCTTATAATTATCTACGCTGCGTATATACTATTATCTTAAACAAAAATTAACATAATAAACCTATGGTGGTGGGTATGAAGTTTTTATTTTTATACTCATTTGAAGGTTACTTAACAATTCTATATAGCTTTATGGCCGCGATTGCAGCTTTTGGATATGGTCCGCAAATTTGGACTCTCATTCGTTCTACAGGTCATTCAATCAGCACACCAATATCAACATGGCTTATATGGGCAAGCGAAGCCGGCGTGTCTTTCACCTATGCCTGCGTACATTTAAAAGACCCGATTACTATGTTGGTTTTTGGCATCGACTTTTTAGCCGCCGCGACAATATTGGGGCTGACGATCTATAACCGTTTTTATCGTTATGGGCCGCCGCCCAACACCAACAGTTCGAAAAGTGAGAATTGGTTTACAGCTCAATTCCAAACTTTTTTAGTCCCCAAATCATGACGAAATAAAGCACAACCGTTACAGCGCAAGATACACCAAGCGCAATAAAGAAATGCACGCCATGGCGCAGTAAAGCGGGCAATATAAGAAACATCGGCAGCGATGGCAGAACGAGCCAAAATGTCGCTTCCGCATGGTCAGCAATCCGCGCGCTATCCTTCGTTTCAATCCAAATCCAGATCATCGCCAAAACGGACACAATCGGTAAAGAGGCAATCAACGCGCCCAGCGCCGCACTACGTTTCGTGACTTCTGACACCGCAGCAATAATAATGCCTGACAATAATGCCTTAAATAGTGCAAACCCCATATATACCCTTACCCTTTCGCAAAACGCTTCAAACGATAATGTAAAAACCATCCCGCTGCGCCACATTGAAGAATGACTGGACCGCAGCTATTGAAAAATCCACCCACGCCCGTCGGCAAGAACACGGCCAAACCGCCGCCATAAAGAATATTCTCTCTAAACGCGCTACTAGAACTAAAGGCATCATCCAAGGTAAAAGACACCGTTAAGAAATAAACCAAGAAATAATAAAACAGCACTTTAAAGCTAACAAAACGCATTTTTTGTCCCAAAAGCAAAGCGTGTAACACCAAACCATCGCGCAGCGTGAATAGCAGCATACCAAGCCCCAGATTAAACACTGAAAAATGCACTTTTCCACCTTCAGCAGGAAATAAAAACGGCAAAATAATCAATAACGGTAATGCAAAACACAAGGTTACAGCCCAGCGCGGCACATCCATATAAAGCTGTGCCCAATCCTTGCCGCGCCACGCTGCTAAGCAGCGTTTATACGGCATAATATCACGCGCAGATTCTAACATTTTCACATAGACGAACCCGACAATAACCGTGAAGGCAATTAAATACGGCATGCCTTTATTAAACTGCGCAAATATAGGGTCTTTCCCTTGCGGATAAAGCCCCGCGACATAAACCGCCGCCGTTGCGACAAACGCCATCCAAACAAGCGGTGCATTTTTATATTGCAGTTCAAGGCGTATTAAACGCTGCAAACCAATTACCACCCAAAAAAGTACGAATAAAACGCTATACAGGTCAAAACTTGTCTGGCTCAATTCAATGCCATACCACTGCGCCCTGCCATTAGATGTTATCCATTCAAACCCTATAATCACCTGAAACGCCCATTGCGCCATCATCATACCAATAAGTAGCGGGACGATTACGCGCATACGTTCATTATGTATGCTTGTTAGCGATGTTAGAAGCGCGCTGGCATGGCCAAACACAGCCGATAGCACACTCGCCACTAAAAACACCCAAACGGGCGGCGTATTACGCCCAAAGGCATCTTCAGGGTAACTCAGCGCCATAACAACAAGCAGCGGCAGCCCAAAATACCACGCATAAGATGTTGCGCCGAATAGTTTACCAAACACCAACTGCCAAGGGCCAATCGCTGACATTTTCTGAAAATCCCACGTATTACCTTTAATCTCACTGCTCAATGCGTGTGCGGCTTCATATGTGCCAAATATACCCAAAATAACAAAGCATATCGGCATCGTCGCATGGAATAGCCCCGCATCTAAGCCGCCATTCCACAGCCCCATTAAATATAAATAACCAATAAGAAACACAGGCATCGCCGCCAAACGGAACGGGGAAAATTTAAGCCATAAATTACGGTGAAATTCAGGATTCAAAATAATCATGCGCTTTGCTCCTCTTTCACCGTATGCGCCAAATCCATATAGGCGGATTTCAACGTTTTCTGCATTGGGATGAAACGTAAAACAGGTATGCCCTTTTCAATCATATATTTCAAAAACGCCGTCTGCGCCGCGGCGTCGCCGGTAAAATTACATGTGGCAGACGCCCCATTTTTCTGCACATTCAACACGCCTTCATAGCCCGACATTAAATGCATATAGGCATCGCCCACAGGCTCAGTCAGTGTAATTTCGATGGTTGTTTCTTCAACGGCCTGATGTTGGTCAAGCGTGACATGCGAACGTATTTCTCCATCACGAATAACCAGCATATCGGTACAGTAATCTTCAAGCTCCGCCAAAATATGGGACGACACCATAATCGTCATGCCGCGCTGCTGCAAACGGACTATAAAGGCGGATAAATGCACCCGCGCCTCAGGGTCTAGGCCAGAAGCGGGCTCATCGAGTAATAATATTTTCGGTTCATGGATCATCGCCAGGCCAACGCCTAAACGCTGACGATAGCCGCGCGATAAACTACCCGCTTTTTTATCCAGATAGGCGGTAATTTCAACGTCTTCTGCTACGGCATCTATTCGTTCATTTAGGCCTGCTTCAGGCACTTTTTGACACCACGCCATATAGGTTAGACATTGACGCACAGTTAAATCATTATACAGCCCAAAGAAATCAGACAAATAGCCCATCTTACGATGCGCCATACGCGGGTCACGATGAATATTTATGCCATCAATTTTAATATGCCCCGAAAGCGGCGTTTCCAAATTCGTCAAACAACGCAGCAAAGTAGTCTTCCCCGCCCCGTTTGGCCCAACAAGCGCCGTAACGCTGCCTTCGGCTAATTCAAAATTGATATTCTTCAACACCTGATGCGGTGGATATTCAAAATTTAAACCCTGAACGGAAATAATCGACATAGGCATGCTCCCCAAAATCCACGCCATTATAGCAACAAAGTAAGGTGATATAAACCCGCCTTTTAATCTCTTGCTTATTACACGTTTAGCATTATCTTATTTAATCTAGTTCCGTATTTAACGCTCAGATTATATATGTAAGGCGAAATGCTGCAAAATATTCTTAAACACAAATACTTTATGGTCATAGAATTCTTCATTCTATGCATTGCCTTACCGGGCTATATTATATTCACTAAAAGCGCGCCTTTTATGTTCAGCTTCCTTTGGGGCGCGGCGCTTTATGCCTATATTATCATGCGGATTTGTTACCCTGATGAGTTAAAAAACGCCTTTAAATTCCACCAAGTTACACGCAGCTTCATGCCGCCCTTGCTGATCCGCTGGGTGGTGGCCTCCATCGCTATGGTCGCATTTTTGTATTGGTATGATGCGCCGCGGCTGTTCTTCCTACCCAGAACCAGCCCAGAAATGGTGTTGATGCTGCTCTTCCTTTACCCGCTTATATCGGCCTTGCCGCAGGAATTTATCTTCTGTAGCTTCTTCTTTCGCCGCTATAAACGCTTCTTCGGGACAGGGCGCAAAATGGTACTGGCGAGCGCGCTTATCTTCGCCTATGCCCATGTGCTGTACCTCAACCCCGTTGCCCCTGTACTTAGCTTCATAGGCGGCTTAATCTTCGCAGAGACATACAGACGTACGCACTCCCTCGCCCTCGTCACGGTCGAGCACGGCCTATACGGCAATGCGTTATTCGTTATTGGTCTCGGCTGGTATTTCTACGGCGGCGCGGTGCATTAAAGCTTAAATTCTTTCGGGGCAACCCCGTATGCAGCGCGCTCTTGCGTGTCTTCAATACGCTTTTTCAAGAAAGCCGTAAGGCGCTTTTCCATTTTCTTGGCACCGTTTTGCTTCATAAGGGCATCCACCGTATCAAAATTTCGTCGAATACAGCCCACACCATGCGCGCAGCGACACCTAAAGTCCGCAATATACTTCTTAAAATCTCATCATAACTCTGTTAATTAGTCACATTCTTAACTTCTGCTATTTTTATCCAATCACTCCCACTCAATCGTCCCCGGTGGTTTGCTGGTCACGTCATAGACCACGCGGTTAATCCCGCGGACTTCGTTGATGATGCGGGTGGCGGATCTTCCTAAAAATTCGTGGTCGAAGTGATAGAAGTCGGCGGTCATGCCGTCAACGGCGGTGACGGCGCGGAGCGCGCAGACGTAATCATAGCTGCGGCCATCACCCATTACGCCAACGGTTTTGACGGGGAGGAGGACGGCAAACGCTTGCCAGATTTGGTCATATAGACCCGCATTGCGGATTTCTTCGAGGTAGATGGTATCTGCTTTACGCAGGATGTCGAGTTTATCTTTACTGACCGCGCCGGGGATGCGGATGGCAAGGCCTGGCCCTGGGAAGGGGTGGCGCTTAATGAAGCTGTCAGGCATGCCAAGTTCATGGCCAAGGCGGCGCACTTCGTCTTTGAACAGTTCACGCAAAGGTTCAACCAGTTCAAGTTTCATATGTTCAGGTAGGCCGCCAACATTATGGTGGCTTTTGATGGTTTCGCTCGGCCCGCCGCTGAAGGATACGGATTCAATGACATCAGGGTAGAGTGTACCTTGCGCGAGGAAATCTGGCTTTTTGCCAATTTCTTTTGCGATTTTATCGGCGCTTTCATCAAAGACTTCGATGAATAATTTGCCGATTAATTTGCGTTTTTGTTCAGGGTCGTCGACGCCTTCAAGCGCGGCAAGGAAGCGTTCAGACGCATCAACATGGACAAGGTTAATATTGTAATGCTCACGGAACATGGACAGGACTTGCTCTGTCTCCCCCGCGCGCATGAAGCCTGTATCAACATATATACAGGTCAGCTGCTTGCCAATCGCTTCGTGGATTAACACCGCGGTGACGGAGCTATCGACCCCGCCAGATAAGCCGCATATCACATGGCCGTCACCAACTTGATCTTTGATGCGCTGCTGACTTTCGGCGCGGAAGGCCGCCATTGTCCAATCCCCCACGCAACCACAGACATGGTGCGTAAAGTTTTTAAGAAGCGCCCCGCCTTCAGGTGTATGGACGACTTCGGGGTGAAACTGTACGCCATAATATTTCTTGTCATCATTGGCAATTACCGCATGGGGCGCGCCTTCAGATGCCGCAACAACGCGGAAGCCTTCAGGCAATGCACTGACGCGGTCACCGTGGCTCATCCACACCGTATGGCGGCCGCCCACTGGCCAAATATGGCGGAACAGCGCGCAGTCTTCTTTAACCTCAATCACCGCACGGCCGAATTCTTTGTGCTCAGAGCCCTCAACGTTGCCACCAAGCTGCTTCGCCATGGTTTGCTGACCGTAACAAATGCCAAGCACCGGCACGCCAAGGTCAAACAACCCTTCTGGCGCGGCAGGCGCATCAGGCGCAGTCACTGAACATGGCCCGCCTGATAAAATAATCCCTTTGGGGTTATAGGCTTTGATCTTTTCAATGGTCGCTTCGTGAAATGGCCAAACTTCGGAATAAACACGGCTTTCACGTACGCGCCGCGCAATTAACTGCGTCACTTGAGAACCAAAATCAAGAATAAGGATATGATTATGCTGTGTACTCATCGGCGCGCTCCGCTAGGAAAAGGGGTTCATATATTTGCCCCATAGACTAGCGCGAAAAGCAACAAAAACCAAGGCGTTAATTACACGGTTAGCGCTTGCCTATAGCCTGCGCCAATTTCGCTGAGCGGCGCGGTTATATTCGTATCAATGTCTGCGAGTAATGTTTCAATTTGTACTTTGCGTTCGTCGGACACAAAGTTTTGCGCTTTGACCAAAAAGTCTTTCATCACCGCACAATATTCGGCGCGATAGGCCACGTCTTCCGTTATATACGCAATTGCACCTTCATAACCAAGCGGTGTTTCACATGCCAGTGCACAAGCGTTAAATTGCTGCGCCAGTGACTTATCAAGCGCCGCTTTATTGGGTAATTTATCTTTGGCGGATTGCGGCCACTGCCCATCCCAACCATTAAGGCGCATATCTGTTTCCAAAATCATATTGATCTGCGCTAATGCAGAATCCTGCGCCACAAAAAGCGGCGATACAACATTATCTTCTGCGTCTTCTTTGGCTTCAGGGGTCTTTTGCACCTGTTCCAATAATTTACGCTGCGCATCCAAAGCAGCTGTAAACCCAGCAAGCAAACTTGCTTCGCCATATTGGCCAGATCGTTTTAAGGCGCATAAGGCCGCATTACGGACTTCATCATATATTGCATCGCAAACGTCTGCTACTTTCCCAACTGTATCAAGCATAGCGCTGCACCCGCCAAGGCGCTGTACATCATCACCAATTTCGTTGAAATTTTTGAGCAGATCGGAAGTCAATTTTGACATTTTAGATTGCTCAAATTCATTTATGGCTGCGCCGTCTGTTTCTGGCTTTTTCAGCAAATCTAACTTCGCCGTAAAGTACTTTGTCACCGCATCATACTGTGCATCATCGAACTTCAAATCACTGTAAATTCGACTTGTATTTAGTTCCGGTACATATTTTATGTCCGCATCTAAATAGTTTTGTATATCTTTAATTTGCTGCTGCTTATCAATTTCAGCGCGGGCAAGCCCCTGCGCAAAGCCTGCGAAGCTTTCCGCATCATCCGCATTCCAGACCTTGTCCTGAAAACGGTGTAAACTACGCAATAGTGATGCCACATCGTCACCGCCACTATAATCACTGACATAAGCATCAATGCGCTGTAAATCCGCCGTGAAGCTTTTGATTAATTCAAGGATAGTATCTTGTTCCGCCGTTGATAAGGCGTAATCCTCCTCGCTAAGCGCAATATTTCTTAAACTATTAAGCGCGCCACAATGTTTTTTCAGCGCATTTTTCTTATCACTCTTGATGCAATCTAAAGATAGATATGTTTCTTCCACAAGACGATCTATCTCCCCAGATGCACGAGCCCCATTCCATGGACGAAATCTGGACAGCGCGTCCCCTATACAATCGTATTTCGCAAATAGTTTCGTTTTGGATGCATTAGCCATACAATCCCGCGCATATAACGCGCGATGCTCAGGCGTCATTACCCCATCCAACTGCCCGCGCTTCACATTCTTCGCCGGTATATTATAGCGCTTATAATCATCCGCAAACCCTAAGGTAAGCCCTCCTGCTACAAACCTAGCAAATGTGAGCTCACTAAAGTCTTCAACCAGGCCATAAGTTAATGGCGCGGCTTCAAGCGCGCGAAATGCAAATGCGCCGCGCATAGCATGGGCAACCGCCCCAAACATCTGCACCTGTCCGAATAACGATGTGGGCGCTTTTTTCGGCAATTTAATAATAGCCGCCTTAAGCGCCGCGTTAATATACGGGTCTTTACTGCCTTTAATAAAATCCAAGATTTCACCGCACAGCGCCCCGCCAATTTCGGCTTCGGATGTTCCTGCCTCGGTATAGTTTTTCAGGCGCTTTAAGTTTTCTGTATGGATCATGATAAGGTACATCCTTTTTCAGTATTGGTGTTTTCTGTATGCGTATGGTCATCAGACAGCGCATTTTGATAAGCGGGGATAATCTCTTCGCGCAATTGGGTTAAGCCATAATCTATTTCAGCCTGCGCCTTCGCGCCGACCATAGGGCGCGCTTTTTGTAGGTAGCCGATCAGCTTAGCAAAATACGTTTTACGATGGTTCATATCATGTTCAATATCCATTTCAGCCGCAGACAGTGTTGGCTTAACCGCATCATTGGGCGCAAGCCATGTGAACGGATGGTTACGCATCCAAACAAGGTCAGCCGCCGAAGGCGTGGTTTCCTCACGCCACGCATCAGGCATTTCCCCATCCCAGCCATGCATCATTAAATCGGCCTTCAGCAATTCATTGAGATAGGCCGTTGGGTTTTGTAGCGGCGCCGCGTCGGCGTCATTTGCGTCTGAGCGCGCCTGCCCCGCGGCAATAAACGCCGCCATCAAATTCGCATCGCCATATTGACCGCTTTGCTTTAATGTACAGTACATACGCTGTTCGACATCTAGGCTGATGCGTTCAGCAAGGGCGGTTAAATCATCCATTGTTTTGTTGATGCTATAAGGCTTGGGGACATCATCGACAGATGGGCTTTTTAAATAAGCGATTTTGCGGTTGATTGCTGCTGCTTCATTATAAATCTCTGATAATTCCGTGACAGAGCTATCATTCGGGTCAAAAGCAACGCCCTCAACTCTGCATTCAAGAAAGTCTATAACTTTCATTTCTTGGCGTGCATTTACTGTTAAGTGGTCATAAATATCACCTGTAAAGGCATTCACAAAGACACCATCCTCTGTCAATTGTTTATACTCTTTATACTCTTCTAGACTACGCTGTTGATGGGCAACACCTTGCGTAAAGGCGGTGATAAGCGGCACCAAGCCTTTTTCTGCGGTCAGCGCCTTTAAATGCGTCTGCAGATTTTCTGCGTGGGCTTCGTTTTCTAAAGGATGGTCTTCCGCGCTAAAATACGTGATTAAACGCGCAGCATTATCTTGAATATTTTGCAAGAAAGCATCAAAACCGGCAATGACTTCAGTTTTAGCGCTATAGTCTTCTTCATCCGCATAGAGCTCTAACATCTCTATCATTGCGCTAAATTCTGTCCCTGTATAATCCATTTCAGCTTTATTTATACCAAGACTCAGAATTTTCTCTTGGACTTTCTTCTTGTATCCGCACTTATCATCTTTAAAATAACCGTCTTTCGGTGCTAGTTCAGAAGTCCATTTCAACAAGCTACCATTATCTAAATCAAGCTTAAGGGACTCTAGCCCTTTAATAAGGTCTGTGACAAAAGCCTGCTGAGACGTTTCAGGCATAATGAGGTCGCTATCCCCAAACTTAAAACCTTTAGCTTTAGGAGTATAACTGACAAAACCACCTATCGGAAAGCCCAGCCACTTATACAGGCTTTTTACATCTCCATAAGTAAACGGCACATCAGAAAGGGCGCGCATAGCATCAGCAAGGCGTATAATTTGCGCCGATTTAAACAACATTGATAGTCCATCAAAATAATCACTGCCCGTTTTCTTATAGGACTTCTTATTAACGGCTTTCAGCGCCGATTTTATCAATGGGTCGTCACTTTTCTCAAGCGCGGTTTTAATACCCTTCGCAAGCGTCTGAATATCTTTTGACTCATCACTCTCAGGGTCATTAAATTTAGACAATTGGCTATATAATGGGTTGGTCATGTTCATCATCCCTAATTTAATGCGGCTCTAAGCTGCGCGGTGTTGCCGCCCTCAGGCGCTTTAAACATTTGGTCAAACGACATATCTTGCGCCGTACAGATTTCTTTGAACTTTGGCAAAATAGTGTCAACAAGTTGCTCCAAAGACAGAGCCACCTTTGCCTTTGTCTGTGGTGAGACATGGTCACCAGCCATGTGCAAAACGCGCCCCAGTTTCTGAAGATAATTGATACGGTGCGGTAAATCTTGCGCGATAATGTCTTGCGCGTCTGCTGGTGAAATTCCACCATCTTGCTCATACAGGCTTTGCGACATGCCATATTTATTATTTTGAAGCCATGCCAAATCTTTTAAATTGGGCATATTCTTTGTGTCTAATGCCGCTGGCAACTGCCCATCCCAACCATGCATCATTAAATCTGTGCGTAGCACCGTATTCACCAAATCGAGAGACGATGCAATATTCGGCGTTTCCTCACTGTCATGCGGTTTGGCCTGGGCCGCGGCGATGAAGGCTGCCATCAGGTTCGCTTCACCATATTGGCCGCTAGCCTTTAACGTGCAATATATTTTATGATCAACTTCATCTGCGATTTGCGGCAACAAATCCACCATTTTTTGGATAACGCCATTAGTTTTCAAAACAATATTTCGCGCATTTTCGCCATTAACGGGCACTCTACCGCTCTGCAAGAAAGCGACCTGTTGATCCAACACATCTAATTCATCAAATTTTGGCTTTAGTTGCGCTTCGAGGCGTGAAATATTTTGTTCTACTTCAAGGCAGGCATCAGCCCCTAAATCCCCAGCGCGCAGCCCATTTAAAAGCTCAATTTTTGCGCCAAGATAAGCATCCGTCAAATCACGGACATCGTCAGATAATTTAATATGGCTATATGCCCCGCTATCAGACAGAACATTAAACGCTTCACCGTTATCCAAACGCTCTTTGTAAGCATTAACCTGCGCAAGGTCTTCCTCTACAGAGTGTTTTTCTTCGGCGCAAGCCATCATTTGCGGGACAAGGTCATCCAAAATGCGCCAATATTCACCTAGCGCGCTATTAACCTCACTCATCAAAGCAAGCTCTAAATCATTTGCATATGTGGTGAGGTAACCACGCACACGATCCAAATCCCGCGGCAACGCCACTATAACATTTTGCAAATAGGCATTGGCATCATTGTTCAATACATAATTATCAAGCGCACAAAGAGAAGAAAGAACCTGTATACCACCATCAAAATTTTGCCCTGAAAGCTCTAACTCTGCCTTGTCAAAACCAATGTCAATCAAGCGCGCTTCTATTGGCGCAACATAAGCCTCCTTGCGCTGACGTAAATATGCTGAAGGAGTCCACGAGCTTTCAAGCGTACAAGATTTAGGAACAACATACGGCAAATAGTCTTTTAATGATGACTTTAAATTGCCCGCAAGTTCATTAGGCTTTGTACCTGCAATAACATCTCCAACAAGTTGCGCTTTATGCGCAGTGGATAAGGGCCCTTTTAACGTATATCTATTATGATTCTTATCTGAAAAATGATAGCCATAATTATCCAAGAGCGAGCGCTCGACAATTAGGGGATCAACCGCTTCATAAGTAAACGCCATATCAAGCAAACTCCGTAAAACGGTTGCTAAACGCAATATCTGCGTCGCTTTAAAAATATCGGCGAATGCGTCATAGGCGCTTTCAGGCGCTTTTTTGAATAATTTCTTTTCCGTCGCACTTGCATACACATTTTTGATGTAAGGGTCTGTTGTGCCTTTTATAAGCGCACCCAAAGCTTTGGCAAAATCTACAGCGCGCTGCGCCACCAACCCATCATCGGACAGCTTATTTCGCAACGTATTTATATTCGTTTGGCTCACGGTTTTTGCCCCCTGAATGTGTAAAAAATATCTTTTTATTGCCCCTGTTTATAGATCAGTGCGCGCATTATGTCAATGGCATTTCCATAAAAGCAAAGATTCTTGCCATTTTTTGATTCAAAGGCTTGATATTTCTGGCTTAATGACGTACAACACACCCCGAGCGCACAGATCGTTATGGGTACTGTCATCTATTTTGGGGTTAGTTCCCCCGTAAAAATAGCAGCCAGATGCCGTAAAACATGACTTTCTGTGTAAATATTAACTTGAAAGGAAACTAAAATATGGCACATGTAGCTGCTAATCTAATAGACCGCGAAGAATCCAGAGAGTTTGCATCTCTATTAGCGGAATCTCTCGGCGAAACTCAGAATTTTGAAGGTAAGGTTGTTAAAGGTAAAGTCGTTGGCTTTGAATCTGACCTTGCTGTAATCGATGTTGGCTTGAAATCTGAAGGCCGCGTTGAACTACGTGAATTCACAAAACCTGGCGAAGAGCTAGACCTTAACATTGGTGACGAAGTTGAAGTCTTCATTGAGCGTATGGAAGGCCGTGATGGCATGACTTCCCTAAGCCGTGAAAAAGCACGTCGTGAAGAAGCTTGGGTTGAACTTGAAAAATCACACGAAGCTGGCGAACGCGTTACAGGTATTATCTTTAGCCGCGTTAAAGGTGGTTTCACTGTTGATCTTGGTGGCGCGGTTGCGTTCCTACCGGGTTCACAAGTTGACATCCGTCCAGTACGTGACGTATCTCCATTGATGGGTACGCCTCAACCATTCTACGTTCTTAAAATGGACAAAACACGCGGGAACATCGTTGTTTCACGTCGTGCCGTTCTTGAAGAAAGCCGCGCAGAAGCACGCAGCGACCTCATGGAAAATCTTGGCGAAGGTCAGGTTCTTCAGGGTGTTGTTAAAAACATCACAGACTACGGTGCGTTTATCGACCTTGGTGGTGTTGACGGTCTTCTACACGTTACAGACATCTCTTGGAAACGCGTTAACCACCCTTCAGAAGTACTTGAAGTTGGTAAAACTGTTGACGTACAGGTTATTCGTTACAACGAAGATACAGGCCGTATCTCTCTTGGCATGAAACAGCTTGAACAAGATCCTTGGGAAGGCGTTGCAGACAAATACGTTGTTGGTTCTAAATTCACAGGCCGCGTTACAAACATCACTGATTACGGTGCGTTTGTTGAACTTGGCGGTGGCATTGAAGGCCTTGTCCACGTTTCTGAAATGTCTTGGACAAAGAAAAACGCACACCCAGGTAAAATCGTTTCTACTTCTCAAGAAGTTGAAGTTATGGTTTTGGATGTGGATCAAGAAAAACGCCGTATCTCTTTGGGTATCAAGCAGTGTCAAGATAACCCATGGACAAGCTTCGCAGCAAACCACAAAGTTGGCCAAGAGCTTGAAGGCGAAATCCGCAACATCACAGAGTTTGGCCTGTTCGTTGGCATGCCTGGTGATATTGACGGCATGGTTCACCTATCAGACGTATCTTGGGAAGACCAAAGCGAAGACGCATTGAAAGCCTTTAACAAAGGTGATTCAGTGAAAGTTAAGATCCTAGACATCGACGCAGACAAAGAACGCGTTGCCCTAGGTATCAAACAGCTTGCTGAAGACCCATATGCAGGCGCACTTGACGGCGTTGCAAAAGGTGCAGTTGTTACAGGTACAATTACCGAAGTTAACGACAAAGGCGTTGAAGTTTCTGTAAACGACAAACTTACAGGCTTCATTAAGAAGGTTGATCTTTCTCGTGAACGTTCTGAACAACGCCCTGACCGTTTTGCTGTTGGCGAAAAGGTTGATGCGAAAGTTCTTACTATGGACGCAAAATCACACAAGCTTGGCTTGTCAATCAAGGCACGTGAACTTGATGAAGACAAGAAAGCAATGGAAGAGTTCGGTTCAACTGAAGCCGGTGCTTCTCTTGGTGATATTCTTGGCGCAGCGCTTAACGAAGGCGACAAGAAATAATTCACTAAGCATAATAGATATTATAAAAGCCCCGCATATTGTGGGGCTTTCTCTTATTAAAAGAATTTTTTGTAGCTCTGTTAAGCATATTAGATAAAATGCTTTATATCATTCACACAATCTTAAATGTTATGGAATAATATACGTTCTTGTGTGTGTGATTATTAAGGATATGAGGGGAATTGGATATGAAGCTACGCGATATCTATCTAAAAACGAACATAAAATATTTTAAGGGGCTTACCTATAACAACACTTTTAATTCAGTCTTTTCAATAAAAATTGCAAAGTCTAAAGAAGATCTTGAAACCGTTTATAGGTTGCGTCATATGGCGTATTGCGAAGAAAATAATTTTGAACCGCAAAATGAATATCGCCAAGAAGTCGACGAGTTTGACAAACATTCAATGCACAGCATTATATATTATAAACCAACAGGTGATGCTCTAGGTACTGTCCGTGTTGTTCTGCCACATGGCAACGATTATAACCATTACTTTCCTGTCCAAGAACATATGGACAACCCTTTTCTACACAATAGATTAGAAATGAATAACCATAGCGAAATATCCCGCTTAGCTATTCCATCGAGCATTAAAAATAAAATCATGGAAGACCGCAGCTGTTGGAGTTTTTACGAAAAAACGATTACTGGCTGCCTTGCAAAATATGCTGTACTTGGCTTGTTCCGAGCATCTATTGAAATGTCACTACTGAACAATGTACCAAATTGTATTTATGTCGCTGAACCACGCCTTATCAATATGCTAAATCGTGTTGGTGTGAAATGGGTTAAGATACTTGGTGAAGCCGTCGAATATCACGGCACAGGAATACGACAACCTATATCTATAAACATTCTCGAAAACGCAACTAAGGGCTTATACGCATGCCCAGATACAGCACTAATCATAACCGATAACAACCGCATCCAAAAACTGGCTACTCAAGTAGAAGCTAACCGAATGCGCAACGAGTCTATTATGGAAGGTATTGATGATCTACATGCGCTAGACGAAGAGCGCATGACCGAAGTCGCTTAATAACAAACAATATCCTAAATTTACCCCGATAAGTTAGCCACTCCGCTAATTTATCGGGTTTTATGTTTTAATAAACAGACTGCGCCTTCATCTATAATAATTGATAATGATGTGCGCCTAATATCTGTGTTGTTTTTTTTAAATCGATTGCTAAAATAACTAAAAATTTGAGGCTTAACCGATGACTATACTTCCCAAAATATATTGCGCTTGTGATGTAGCCAGCCTTGACCAAGCCCTGACACTTACCAATAAATTAAAAGGGCTGCCTATTGGCATTAAGCTTGGCCTTGAATTTTTTATGGCTGAAGGCCTTAAAGGCGTCGGCGCAATACGCGATAAACACCCCGACACGAGCATCTTTCTTGACCTTAAATTTCATGACATTCCCAATACAGTTGCAAGTGCACTGCGCGTTGTCAGTGACCTTGGCGTTGATTATACCAACTTGCACGCCTCTGGCGGGTTAGAAATGATGCAGCGCGCTTTGGACGCCGTTAACGCCGCACATAAACCTGCAAAGCTGCTTGCCGTTACGGTGCTGACCGCATTAAATGACCAAAGCTTAAACGCCGTCGGGCAGCAAACCCCTGTGCAAGATCAAGTCCTGCGCCTTGCAAAGCTAACGCAACAAGCTGGTCTAGAAGGCGTTGTTTGTTCTGCCCATGAAATTAACGCCATACGCAGTGCCTGCGGTGCAGACTTCACCCTTATGACCCCAGGCATACGCCCTGTAGGAAGCGCAAATGACGATCAAAAACGCGTCATGACCCCGCGTGACGCGCTAAGTGCAGGTGCTACGCATCTGGTCATTGGCCGTCCGATTACACAGGCCGATCATCCACGAAAAGCCGCCGAAGACATTTTGGAAAGCATTACTCATGGCTAAACATACACAAGCCAAAATCTGCGGCATTCATAAAGAGGATGCACTGCAAAGCTGTATCACCCACGGCGCAGACTTCATTGGCTTTGTGTTTTACCCACGCTCCCCACGCCATATAGACATACAGAAATTCATCGCGCTTGCTGCGCATACACCCACGCATATACAAAAGGTCGGCTTATTTGTGAATGCTGATGATGCATTGATAACAGAATGCGCCCCGCATCTTGACATCATACAGCTACATGGCGATGAAACGCCTACGCGCTGCGCTGAAATAAAAACGCTGTCGGGCTGTAAAATTATGAAGGCGCTTGCCATCAGAAATGAAGATGACTTGGCGCAAATTAATGTCTATGATCCAGTATGCGACTGGCTGCTTTTTGATGCAAAGCCAAGCGATAAGGCAGGCACACTGCCCGGCGGCAATGGGTTAAGTTTTGATTGGTCACTGCTAAACGGGCTCAAAACAACCAAACCATGGATGCTCGCTGGCGGCCTAGACGCAAACAATGTCAATGCTGCTATAAAGCTGGTTCACCCACATGCTGTTGATGTGTCATCTGGGGTAGAGAGCCGCCTTGGCCATAAAGATGATGAAAAGATAAAACAGTTTATTTCCGCCGTGAAGCGCGGTTAAAAAGTCTGTCCGCCGTCCGAAAGATAGTCGATTTCCGCCTGTATTGAGCTGCGCCCGATTACCTCATTCCTATGCGGATACCGGCCAAATTGGACGATAATGTCACGATGCATAACCGCATAATTATAATAGTTTTTGTCATCTAGCGTTGAAAACAGCCGAAGGCTTTCATCTTGTATCCTCAGGGATTCACTATGCATATAGGGCATATATAAAAATGCACGTCTGTTGTCATCTGACAATGAGTGGTCACCCCCAAGGCGTATTGCTTCTTGCGCAAGGCTTAACGCCTGTGCATCAGCCGCAAATGCCTGCGCATCATCACGAAACAGATTGCGCGAGAATTGATCCAGTATGATAATTTCGGCTAAGCGTCCTTCCGCGCTTTCACGCCAATCAGATAGCTCACACTGACACGCCGCGCGGTGTACGTCCTTGAAATGATCATGTATGTACTGGTCAACCGTATCATTCTTCGCAAACCAGTCTTCTGGGGAAAGGGTATTAAACCAATACTCAATAATATCCTGATAATTCATGTTTACGGCACGCTTCTAACTGCTGAGGAAACACCTGAAAATGTGCGCTTCGCAAAGCCCCGAAAGGATTTAGTCGTCAGCATCATACCCGCTGATAATAGGATCGAGAACACAATATACGAATTAAGCGACCAATATAGCAAAGGTACAGCCACTAATGTTGCCGCCAAACGACCTGCGCCGAGTGAAAATTCTCGCAAAGCCAGCTTAAATACTGAACGCTGCTTATACCAACGGCTCGCTAGCCCCATGCTGAAGAAATGCTGACCCGCTGTCCAGAACATAGATGAAAACGCATAAAGGAACGGCGTTTGCATAAACAGCCACGGCACCCAGCCAAGACATTTTAAACCTAGACCGATCTCAAGGTCATGATTCTTTGTGCCATCGCCGCTTGACCCTTGGTTCGCAAAATGCCCCACAATTGGTGACACCAATAATTTCAGTCCAATTTTGGCTGCACTAAGTAGGCCAACACCCATCGCGCTCACCGACATGAATTTGAGCCATACTGGCGCTAAAAAATCTGCCACAACTTGGAACGCGCCCTCATAGGCGGTGGAATAAATATTCCGACTTTGTCCCTTAATATTATGCCATGATAATTCCTCACCCTCACTTAGAAAACGTAAAGCTAACTCGCCTTTTTGAACTTTTTTATAAATCAATACACTCACAACCAATGTGCCAATAAACATCATCACTGTACCCATTATGAACGTCTGTACGCCCAAACCATACGTCAAAGCAACACCGCCTAGAACGCTACCCAGCAGAACCCCGGCTGTAACACCCGCATCCGCCATGCATACTTCATTAGCTGAGTTATGATCGCTTACTGAAAAAGACATCATAAGATGAAAAAGCGTCCAATAAGATGAAACGGAAATAGAAAACAGTAAAGTCGACACCCATACCGACGCGCCTTGTCCAGCTAAAAAAAGAAATGTGCCTGATACAATCTGTACGCTGAGCACTAAATATGCATAACGTTTAAATGGCAACGCCGTAGACAACCAAAGCCATAGCGGCATGATCAACATTGACACAAAAAGCGAGCGAATAACAAAATGTTCTATGATCGCCCACATACCTAGCGATGCGAAATCAAACACCATAAAAAGCTGTACCGCCGTTATACCCGTAATAGAAATAAAAGCTCCAAAATACAAGACGCAGAGCGACAAGCACTGAAACGGCGCAATAAAAGCAGAATGGATGATGTGAAACAGCTTTTCTTTCATATTGCCATCATAAGGAGGAATACTTAACGAGGACTTAATTTTTCAGGCGTAGAGAGAACTTTTATTAAAACTAATTATACCATATACTCTGATATGGAACACGTCCCCACACTAAAGGCCAATAACCATGAATCTCTATTTCCGTTTAATACGCATTATTTTGCTTCATTATTTATGCAAGAAAGAGCTGCACCCTATCACCGCAGCAAGTGAACTCTTCTTCCGCGTTTGGCCGTTTGATTTAGACGTTAACGGGCATATGAACAATGCGCGCTATTTGGCATTAATGGATCTTGGCCGCCTTGACCTTATCCTCAAAAGCGGCATGTTCAAAAAGACACTCGACAATAAATGGATACCCGTATTAGGCGCGAGCACAATACGCTACCGCATTCCGCTTTTCCCAATGCAAAAAGTAAAACTGACAACTGAAGTCAAATATTGGGATGAGGGCTGGTTTTATATGGAACAGCGCTTCATCATCCAAGGCGGTAAAAAAGACGGTGCAGTCGCCGCCATAGCCCTTGTTAAAGGCGGATTTTTTGATAAAGGGGAAAGCAAAAAATTGCTCGAATCGCAAAAGTTTATTGATGCAGCAGGCGACAATAACCGCCCCAAACCTGAATTGGATGAATATTTAGCAAGCTGGATTAAGGCAGAATCAGAGCTGCAAAGCGTAACGGCAACCGAGCAAATCTAAAGTTAAAATTCAAAGCTTACGCGCGCGGCCACCCCAACATCCATTTTTTTATCTTCGGTATTATATTCAACAGATGGGCCAATACGCAGGTTTAAATCCTGACCATTATAAGTAACATCATGCAGCAATTCATTGCGGATGGTTAAGCCTTCATCTTGTGAGAACATAGCCTGCGCAAGATTAGTCAAACAGCCTTTCTCTATAAAGCCTGTACACGGATCTTTCGAAAAATCATAATCCGCTCGTGCGCGCGCATAAAAACCACTTTTCTCGCTATCAAAAACCTGACGATAACCAACTTCACCACGCAAATTCAAATGATTTTCCATCATATTCGCTTCGGCCTGAATGCCCATAGATGATGTAATACCGCCCGCGCGCGTAGCATAGAGCAAATCAGCTACTGCATTCACCCGATAATCCAAATCACCTTCTGGTGTTGTTTCTTCAATCAGGTTTTTCGTGCCGCGCATGCCAAGTTGAACATCACCATCAAAATTTACGCCGCCATACATTTCCACGCTGTAATCCGCATCTTCAGGCACAATATCCATCTGCCCTCCAATCAACTGACTGCCAATCGCTTCTGCGCCAAAACCCTGCATATCCATGGTGTCATTCACGCCGACAAAACCAAAATCTGTTTGCACGGTTTCATGCTCTTTTTCTTTATCGCTTTCGCTCATCTCTTACACGACCTTACTATATAAGAATAACCTAAATTTAATCAGATTATAAGCTTAGAAATATGAAAATTCGCTTAACAAACGTAAAAATTGTGGACGCCACGTCTGAGTTATCACGCCAATATTGTTGATTTTCACGAACCTGCTAACATCATCAACATGAAATGTGTCATAGAACCAGATTGCATCCTAAACGGCCTCAGCCATAAGAAAAATGCAGAACATCAATTGCTCAGCGCTTTAGCCGATGGGCAGTTTCGTTTACTGCTTTCTGCGCCGCTGCTTTATGCCTATGAACAGGCGCTATACGATGCGCGCCATGATTTAAAATTAAAATTCCGCGAAATTGAGGAAACATTATCATTCTTCGCCGCAAATGCGGACTATGTGCCCTGCCACCCGCTTTGGCACGCCGCAATGAATAAACCAGAAAAAGATTTAACCATAAGCTGCGCCTATATAGGCTGCGCGGATATGGTCATTGTCACGCGCCCTGACCTATACAAAGCCGCGACAGAAAAATTCGATATACCAGTCTTAAACGCCAAAAAAGCTGTAAAGGCATTAAGTAAGCCACATAAAAAAGGAAAGGCTGCATAATATGAGTCAATATCCCCTTCGCCTGCCAGAATCGTTGATGCGCGCCACCAAACGCGCCGCAAAAGCAGACAAAACATCCATCAACCAATTCATCATTACGGCCATTGCTGAAAAAGTGGCGGCGCTTGAAACCGAAGCCATGCTTGAAAAACGCGCCATCATGGCCGATAAAACACGCTTCTTAAAATTGCTCGATAATGTGAAGGAAGATTAAATCATGACCATCAAAATTTATCACAATCCACGCTGTTCAAAATCCCGTCAGGCCTTAACTCTATTAGAAGAAAAAGGCATCAGCCCTGAAATTATTGAATATTTAAACACACCGCTCAATGAAGGTGAAATCAAAGCTCTCGCCACGTTACTCGGCGTCGAAAACGACCCCCGCGCCATGATGCGCGTCAAAGAAGACGATTACAAAGCCAATAATTTAAAAGAAGCCGATGATGCCGCGCTGTTCAAAGCCATGGCCACTTTTCCCAAATTGATCGAACGCCCCATCATCGTTAACGGCAAAAAAGCCACAATAGGCCGCCCACCCGAAAATGCATTAGACGTTATTTAGTGCTTCTGCGCGGGGACATCTAACGCCAAGTCAATTGCATAGAGCATATTAACAATGGCTTGCGCTGCGCCGTCTTTATGAGTGTTGATATAGTGACTTGCATTTAAAAAGTCACAGCCTGCTAAAACGAAGCTGCCGCAATTTTCATTGGTGACGCTAGTCTTGCTCATCACTGTGTGCTTATCCATTGGCTTGTGCTTGGCAATGTCACCTGCGGTTAAAGCTTCGCCAAATATCGCTAAATCAACGTCATCGGATACATCATCTACATTGTCGTAATGAGCGGCAATAATCGGCGTATCGCCAATGACCTTACGCGCTTCGGCAACTTTATCCGCATCTGTGAAAATCACGCCATCAGCCTGTGCTTCCGCCGCTAAAGACAAGGCATTACGCACCAACAGGACAAGCCCATTATGGGCCGTGATAGTTTGTAAGCCTTGTAGAATTTTTAAAGATTCTTCAGGGCTGCCTTGCGGTACAAATTCAATAACATGGCTGTTTTTCTCATAAGGGGATGCGTTAATAGATAATATAGCCAGGCGCAAATCACGCACCATATCCATCGCAATTTTTTCATCGCCCATGCCAAAGGCACGCTCTTCAATCGTCCAGAAAAGACCTGATGGCGCAGCGCCTTTTTTCTTTTCTTTGTTCCAGTCTTTTTCGCTCATTGCTCACCACTTCTTATGGCTGTTTCAGTTGATTTTCGGACAAGCGAACATAAACGCCGCGTATAAAAATACGCAAGAGCATGTTCACGCCGTCAGAAAGTCAAATCAAACGGACATGTTTCCGCCTGTGTATTGCTCAAGGCCCTTATAAAACACACTCCGCGCGATAAATGCAAACAGAAATGCAACGCCATAAAGCGGCACAAGCAAAACAACGTTCTGTTCAGTGAATATCGTGACAGGCAACAGGCTCATAAAACCAACAGGCAACACGGTGAAGATAATCACCTTCGCCACCATCGGGAAGCCATGCTGCGGCATAGATGACAAGATGATGATAAACTCAAAAAGGGATTCAGAAAGCGCCGCCGAATTTGTTTTCCAAAACCCAATCGACTGGACAATGACAATCATAGAAATAAACAATAGCGCCGCTGCGCCTAAGCACGCGAAATAGAAAAACCACGCGAGCATATCAAACTGCGCGACATAGCACATCATGACCAAGCCCGTTAGAATATCCCCCGTGCCTTGAACGCGGCTGTTCGAAAACACAGCGGAAATCAACACACTGCCAGGACGACACAAATATTTATCAAGCTCACCGCGGTCAATAATCTGGTTTAATATATACCCGCCGCCACAAAAGAACGACGTTAGGCCAAACGACACACAAACAACGGATATCAACACCATCATTTCGCGCAAAGTCCAGCCATTCAAATTATCCGCGTAATTAAAAAAGAACACCCAAATAAACAAAAAGATAATATTTTGCACGAACATAAACACGGCAGGCACATAACTCGCCACGCCCGACGACAGCGCCTCGACCGTATTGGCGCGCAGCACAGCTTTTATATATGAGATTTGATTTATTTTACTGCCCATATTACACCCCATATTTCCCGATATGATTTATCGCTATACGATGGATCAAGATACTCAAACCACATAAAGCAACCATCCAGAAAAGCTCTATACCAATTAACGCGCCCACGCTAAACGGCATAACATCAAGCGCCGCCGTGCCAGGGAAGAAAAACACCGCCGCAAAAGGCAAGAATTTAAGCACCGCATAGAAAGCATCAGGGTATAGCGTAATAGGAAATAACAGCCCGCCGAAAAGGAAGCATAGCTTTTGGATAATCCAATACGCTGGCGATGCTTCTTTAATCCAGAGCGTTGTTAACGCCACTATGTAATTCAAACACACCACACAGAAAAGCGCACATGCAACCATCACCGCCGCTAAAGCAATACGTCCTGCATCAAGTGCCCATTCCCCTGTAATGAAAAAGGCCGCAAGCATCGCCAATGGGAAGAATAACGAGGCCTGCCCAAGCGCTTTACCATACCACTGCGCAAAAGCGCGGAACTGGTACGATACAGGGCGCATCAACATTTGTTCAATCGCGCCGGATTTTATATCCATATAGGCATCATAAAATAAATGCCCGCCGCAGAAGATAATGCATTCAGTAATAGCAATGTACCACACCAAATTAGCGTGGCTATAAACGCCGCCGCCAAGCACGTCATCCGGCACCATGCCCCAGATGATATGCCAGACCCATAGGATCATCGAAAAAGATAGAAACTTTCCAATCAACTGGAAGCTATCTTTCAGCCGTTCCATATAGCCGTTTAAGAAAAAAAGACCACCCGATGCAAGATAGCAGCTCACTATCTGCGCTCTCCCATTCTGGTTCTTAGATATGTTTCCCTGTTCTTCTCGCATAGCTGTTACTCCCGAACGGTGCTTTCGGCAGACTGCACATAGAGAAGCTGTATCAAGGCATCGAGTGGCATATTCTCAACTGAGAAATCTTGTACATTATATTGTGTCAATAATTCTGCGGTAACGCCGCGTAGCGACGCTTGATTGCGGTCAATTTTTATCTGTATTTTGCGCGCGCTGTTTTCTTCGACGCTGCACCCTTCTGGCAGGGTCGCTAAATCAAGTTGCGCATCGCTATGGAGCGTCAAAATTTTAAATCGGTCAAAATCTTCACGCAGCGTTTTTAATGGCGCATCTTGTTTAATCACGCCATGATCAATCATAATCACGCGCTGACAAATTTCTTCTATATCGCCGCTATCATGGCTCGTCAGCATGATGCTGGCTTTTTCTTCCTGTGCCAAACGCTGTAAATTTATGCGTAATGCAATTTTAGATTCAATATCGAGACCGATAGTCGGCTCATCCAAAAAAATAATTTTCGGGCTATGTAACAAAGACGCCGCAATTTCGCAGCGCATACGCTGCCCCAATGACAATGAACGCGCACTTTGGTTCATAAACCCTTTTAAATCGAGCATATCATCAAGCACCGCCACGCGGCTGTCTAACGCCTTACCCTCAACGCCATACATTGCACCCAACAGGCGATAGCTATCCATTACGGGTAAGTTTGACCAAAGCTGTGAGCGCTGCCCAAACACAACGCCAATTTCACGCGCGAGTTTTGAACGCTCTTCCCATGGCGTATACCCCGCGACTTCGGCTGTGCCGCTATTCGGATAAAGTATACCAGTTAGCATTTTTAATGTCGTTGATTTACCCGCGCCATTAGGCCCAATAAAAGCCACGCTCTCACCGGCTTCTATTTCAAATGAAATATTTTTTACAGCTTCAAATAGTGACTTCTTCTTTTTTAAGAAACCGACTTTTTCATACTGGTCAAAATGCTTTGATAAATTTTCTACGCGAATTATCGACATCACACATGTTCCTAATGAGCTACACAACAAATAATGGGTTCGTCGCAACAAAGACACGTTCTAAGCCATTGCGGCCTTTTTTGTCTTCAGCAGAAAACCCAACACGGCGCAACGTATATTCCGCCGCCAAGTTTTTATTAGGCGCTTTTGCGTAAAGTTTGACAAGCCCCAAATCATCATACGCATAATCCCGTACGCGCTTTAACGCTTCAATCGCCAGCCCTTGACCGTTAAAGGCTTCATCGACATCAACATCAATGATGCCGCCAAGGCCATCTCTTTCCGCTTTTAATGTTAAATTTACTTCACCGATTTTTTCATCATCGCCACGCAAGAACACATCAAATACCGTGTTCTGTGCACCGCAGCTTTTGACCTTTTTCAAGGTTAAACGCGATGAAAATATTTTTAGATACGCAGACATTACTTCCTCCATCTTAATTTTATGGAAGAGGTGAAAATCATATTATAACTTTGGGAGGTTTTATGACTGTCAGCTCTTCCGGTTTGGGTGAGCTGACATTTAAATACGTGTAAATTACAGCCCGGCTTCGCTTTGGCGCGGTTTTTGAATCATATGAATATTTTGCATCAGATTCAGACACGCGCAGAGCATTGTGGAATACGCACGGCGTACCCAAAACATTGCTGTTGCTGCTGTCATCGTAATAACTGACATGTTAAAATTATCCAATTTCATCAAACTGTAATTTCACGCCCATGAATGTGCGCTTATATAAAGAAGAACATATTTTGCACTGCGAAAGCAAGCGCTTTTTTTCGCAAAATAAAAAAGCGCCCTAAACAACATGGCTTAGGGCGCTCTTAAAAAACTTTATAAATACTTATATTTACTGGGTGACGCTGCCTTGTGAGCCGCGTACAGTCCATACATTATTTTCAAGGCCAACAGATGTAATTTTACCCAAGCCTTGCACAGTATCACCCACAGTAACCTTTTTAATATCATTACTGCCTTCTTTAGCGATCCATGCCTGACCTTGTGCAATGCCTTTAAGCACCCATACGTCTTTTGTGTGCGTTGGCGCCGTTTTCACAGCATCATGTGCCTTTGGCATCTCTGGTGCAGCCATAACAGGCGTATCAACACGACCTGAAGACATAGTCGACTTTGTTGCCTTTACTTGCGCCTTAACGGCTTTCAACTCTTGTGAAAGTGAAGAAATATCTGCCCCGCGCTTTTCAACTTTAGACAAGTTGCGCTCAAGCTTATCCATACGCGCTGCAATGTCATCCATTTGTGCAGCAACGTTATCAAGCTTCTCAGCTACATCATTTGATACGCTTACAGACGCCGCAGAAGGCGCGGGCATTTTTGGTGCGCTCATCGCCGGCATTGCTGGTGCTTCCATTACAGGCGCAGGCTCTGGTGCGTTAATAGGCGCAGCCCCATCAAAACTTGGCATAGCCATCGCTGGCGCTTCCATAGCAGGAGCCTCCATGGCAGGCGCCCCAAAGTCAGGCACTGATGGAGTTGGCAGCTCCATAGCTGGTGCGGCCATAGCAGGCGCTTCCATCGCTGGTGCACCAAAATCAGGCATTGGTGTTAAACCAGATGTTTCACTTTCTTCTGCTTCATTATCACCGAATGTAGAGAATGAAGGAACTGGTGCGTCCATAGCAGGAACAGCATCATCATCCATCATCATCGTGCTTGGCATTGGCGGCATACCAGCCATTGCACTCTCATTACTATCCATGCTTGGCATTTCAGGCATAGAAGGCTGATCCATAGATGGCATCATCCCCGCATTCTGTGTTGGCATAGCCATGTCACTATTTGCGGCTTGCTGTACAGCCGGCGCATTACCACCTTTATTACCGCCACCAAGGACAAGAAAATAAACTGCAGCCCCGCCAACTGCAAGCAACAGAATTAAGAAGATTAAGCCGCCAGCGCCTTTTTTCTTTTTCTTTGGTGCGACATCAGCCGTCATATCAGAATCAACTGAACCATCTTCATCCCATTCATCCAAATCATCTGACCATTCGTCGTCACTAACGGCATCTAAATCATCAAGGTCATCTAAACCTTCATCAAAATCCATGTCGTCAAAATCTTCTTCTAAATTTTTATCGTCGCTCATTATAATAACTTTCATACCATGTGAAATAATCTGATAAAAAACTATAAAAAAACAGGCCTTAAATCAAGGCCTGAATTATATATCTAAATTTCGCTCAACGCTTTAATTTGGTTGTAAATTCAAGCTTGCTGGATCAAAGCCCGCTGGCGCGGCATTACCTGATAGTGGAACCCCATTCGGGAACATATTAATACCGCCCCCCTGATTGCCCTGTAGCGCCGCATTCATTGATGTTGGCATACCCGCCCCAAAGCCTGGGAATCCAGCATTCAGGCCAGAACCGCCCATTGCGCCTTGCGGGTTTTCATAGACAGGGTCTGTAAACAGAATACCAATCGGCGTACCAGCTTCAACACGAACAAGAATTTCAGTGCCTTCACCTTCTTCAAGCAATAAATCTGTCACAATTTCAGATGCCTCACTAACACCCTTCATCGCTTCTTCACGTAGGTCCAAATCTTCTGTTTCTGTTGCAACCGTTTCACCGTAAGTGCCAACAATGCTTGTTGTACCAGAATCCGCAATCGCTTCGGTCATACCTTCAATAAATTTGGCCGCAGCAGGCAGAACAATACGCTTGAAATAACGCTGGTTAACTTCTGTCGCCAAACCCGGCAAAGCAGTGCCTGGATCAACAGCCACAGCATTAATTGGATATGACTTTCCATCTTTAACAATTTGGTTAAAGTTGATAACCAAATGTTCCTCTTCACGAGAGAAACTACCCAAAATTTTTGAGCCTTCAAAATGGCCTGTCAGAACGCGTGCCATCACAACACTTGGTACATCGGAATTAGCTTCGATCAACATCTGTCCATAGAGAATATCACCCGGTGCAATTAATGGGTCCTCTTGTTCCATGGGCATCATTGAGTTTGCATTACCCGTCATACCAAAGCCACTCGCAGAAGACATACCACTCATGCTACCGCTCATCCCCATTGCATTCGCATAGGCACGCTCTTGCTCTTGTCTTTTCTTTTCGAAATACATGTCTTCTTTAGTAATAAGCACACGCTTAGGTTCTTTATATTCATGACGCTGTGCAACTACGGCCATTTGCTCCATCATCGCAGACGACAATTTAGTCAAAGCTTGCTGACGCGCTTCACGGTTTGGGTCTTCTTGACGTGGCATTGCAGCCATGGCGCGTTGATTTTGAATTTCCATTAAACGACGACGCTTATTTTCTTCTTCCTGACGGCGCATACGTTTTTCTTGTAGCTCTTTCCACTGCGCCATAGGGTCTTCTTTCTCAACCGATTCCTTGGCAACAGGCGCTATACTGGTCGAGATAGGATCAACTGGCACAGGGATAAAGGCACCATCAGTTTCTACCGCTTCTTCATAATCTTGCTGGTTGCGTGTTTCAAGCGCTTCACGGTAAATATCTGTTACCTCTTCGCCAACCGCGCCACGTACTGTTGCGCCTTGACCTGTCGAAATAGAAGAGTTTTCTATTTGCACTTCTTCTTTGCCGAACATATTGACGCTGACAATAATCACCACCAAGCCGACAATGATAACGCCGAACTTGAACAGCGGGTTTTTACGCCACAATTCTTTAATACTTTGACCACTCTGAAAATCGGCATCAACGTCAAATTCGTCTTCGCCGCCTTCAAATTCATCATCAAATTGATCTTGATCGCTCATAAGCTTTATCCCACTCAGCTATTAATTATTCTGAATCGTCTTCACTAAGACTAACACGCACCATTTTACCGCCATCAGACAGCAATAATACTGGCGCATTATTTATTTCATAAACATTCATGCCGTCACCAGAACGTACAGAGCTGCTCCACCCAGGAGACAACAAAGTAAGCGGCGTGCGGACATAAGTCATACCATTTAACTTATATGCACGCGTGCGTGTATCCGTGCCCGTTACAAGTAATTTTTCTGCAGATTCTGGTGGCAGCCCATCCAAAACAGATGCAAGGCTCGCACTACCTGCTGTGATACTTAACGATGAATTTATAAGTGGTGCCTCTGCCTCTGGCCCATACTCAGGAATACGCAAATCTAAACGATAGTAAACTTTATCGCGACGCGTATTTAAGGAAATCACAACAGGTGTTTTTAAGCCGACCAAACGCATAGATAAATTACCTTTGGCAAAATGCGTTGTGGGCGTAATTCTAAAAATATTGCCGCCTTCTTCAGGCTTAATAATGTCGAACTCACCAGCCCATGTCATATCAAGTACTGGCCAAGGCTGCCCCGTGACATCAACAACAGAAACGGTTGTCACATGCCCCATGGACGCATCAATAGAATCTGGAATTTGCCCTGGGTCTAACGACAACGTTTTTACGCCGACCTCTGGCGTTGGGCGGTTATACATCACAGTATCAATCGCCTGACGGTTTTCGTCATAAATCTCCATAAAACGTCTGATTTCTTCTGGCTTTAACGGGAACATTGTATCCAATGCCAAGCCATAAGCTTCATCGTAGAATTGTTTCTTCTCTTTTTCTGCACGCATTTGTAGCTGTTCTTCACGCGACAATCCGCCAACCTCTTCAGCTGTCATACCAGGCAATGGAGGCGGCTGATTTGGTGCGCCTTGGCCACTTGCTTGCGGCAAACCTAAACCTGGAAGCGCCATTCTGTTCATTTGTGGTGCGGCGCGTGATGGCTGCTGTGCAGATTTGTCTTGTGCCTGCGGCGAAGGCAAATTATTTAATAGGCTTTCAAAGCTGCCCATCCCACCAGATGGCGGCGCAGCATCATTTGAATCACTAACCACATTTGGCGGCGGCGGCATATCTTGCGCCATAGACACAGACGACATCCCCCCAACAAACAAAGCAGCGAAAGCCGCACATAGATATAAATGTTTAAATTTATGACGAGGATTACTAAGCATCATTGCAATTACCTTAAAATACCAAAAAACACTCATATTAAAGAAGAGCATCGAGAAAATTGACAACACAGTTTGACAAACGCGTGCATGACAAGCCTAAATCTTAACCTATCATATGTCATCAAAAAAAAGAGGTTATCCCATATTGTTTATACACAGCTCAACCTAGCTGAACACCATTAACCATAATACGATATCCATTGCTCTATACCCACACCATTCGGACTTTCCAGCTTAGGAACACGTACAACGGTCAACGTCACACGTAAAGAATCAGTTTTACGCTGAGAACCAGACTGATAAGTTACAATCAACGGAATTTCAATGCGCCATGAGTAACGGCCATTTTCAAGTCCTTCCCATAGAAGAACAGGTGCCGCGCGCGGGGCAGCCGTCACAACCTGACGGTTGTTTTGCACCATCTCCAATATACTGGATCGCTCAAGCGCAGTCGTGAAGCTCTCCCAGCCTGTACGCGTGAAGTTACGGGAAGATTCCTGCAAGCGGCGACGGTAATCATGGAAACCAAATGTCAAAACCTCAGTCGAAGCCTGCGCCACCCAAGACATTAGGGCTGGACTAGATAAGTTTGGCTGTGAAAGCGAAACCATAGGCACCAATCGCCCATCAACTGTTGTTGCAAAATAACGGTCCTGTGGCTGATGGACGCTAATAACGTAATACATTGCGCCAATCAACATGATCACACAAACAACGAGCAACATCACAACTTTTTGTAATGTCCGGTAACCATCACGATAATACTCATTACGAATAACAACTGAGCCGACACCACGCTCAAACGGGTGCTGCTCTTGACCATCACTTGCCGCGGCTGTCTGCGCCGGTGTGGCGGCCGGCTTTGAACCCTTTTGCTTACCAACACGTTTTACCGGCTTTTGCGATGCATCTGGAACTTGCTGTGGTTGCGACATTGTATATACCTAAAATTACAAATAGATTAATGACTTAAATGCCCTAACGCCATGCAAAAACAATCACAACAACCGCGCAGAACAACAAAGCGCTTGATTGGCAGAGAGATACTCAGCCAAAGACAAGCTTGTATTTAAATGATACGCGAGCCTTACAATCATGGCAAGCATATTAATTAACGTAGATTTATGGAATCACAAAAAAACTTAAAAACTTTCGTGCATTATTTGGCACCCTATGATAAAATTTATATTCGTAATTATCCTGTTTTTTTTGGGGTAACATATAAGCTTAGCTGGTTTTTGGTGATTAGGGGCATGAAAAATTACAAAAAACAGACAAACCCTGCCATATACATGGCACGTATCTTAACAGGGGTTTTCATCATTATGATGACCGCATTCGCGTACGGCGTATCTAGTCGTGACGCAGAAGCATGCTGTTCATGTTGTTTGGTTACGGACCATGCACAAGAACATTACGACACTGTCGACACAATCATGGACGCAACATCGGATGCCATCGATGCGATTGTACAGTTCCTTTATGCTAACAGCCCGAACACCTTTTGGGAAGGTATGGTTTTACCGCAACTACGCATAATGACGCAGGAGATAAGTACCCTAAGCCTTAATTTCCCTGCTGCAATAGGTGGTTTCTTAGATGGCCAAACCCTGCAAGAAGCAACATTAAGAATGCAGAAACTTTCCGCAGAAAGTGCGCGCAGGCAAATCCCCGCCGTATCAATGTGTCAATTTGCGACATTAACTAAATCACTTAATGCCACGGAGACAGCAAGGTTAGAAACTACACGCGCTGTTGCGCGCATAGATATGAAGCGCAATACACTAAATAGCGAGCTATTAGGTGCAGAGTCACCATATGACGATATTAATGTGCGTTTTGATCAGTTCTCAAGAAAATATTGCATGGACGTTGCAGGATCAACCGATTTTGGCGGCGTCCTCAAAGACGTCTGTAACGGTGTCGCGGGAACAGGAAACTTTACGCAAGACCGCAAGAAAAACCGTGACATTGACTTTGCACAAATGCTCGGCACACCAAGCACCATTTCAGCAAGTATGTACCCTGGATACGGCCCACAAGAAAGCCTATCACAATTTGAAGACATTTTCGCCCTAAGCAAAAATCTATATGGCACTAACACTAATATGCGCATGAGTGTCGAGGAGTTAAAACCAAAAGCCGATGATGAGAAAGACTATTTGAAATATAAACTACTCGATCAACGCAACTTTTTAGCAAAACGAAGTGTCGCACAGAACAGCTTCGCACATTATATTGGTCTTAAGTCAGCTACAGACAAAGCCGACGGTACGGAACTTGCCGTCAAGCCACAGCTCGAGGGCTTGCTAAATGCCTTAGGGATAGATAATAGCGCCAACAACCAAATTAATGATTACTTTAACAAAGCTGGAAACGGCTTAACAGAATCTAGTCCAAGCTATTGGGCGCAGATGGAGGTTTTAACCAAGAAAGCATATCAAAACCCTAACTTCTTCGCCAATTTATACGACAACCCACATAATGTACGCCGTCAACAAACCGCGATGAAAGCCATCGAGTTAATGCAAGAACGTGACATCCACGAAACAGCCTTGCGTACAGAAATGCTGTTATCTCTATGGCTTGATACAGAGTTAATTCCACAAACCATTAAAGTATCAAACGACTTGTCCACGATGAAGGCACCTAAAAAGTAAACAGTGAGAGTAATGAACAAACAGAGTAACAATCATACGCATATGCGAAAAAAACATATAACAGGTGCACGACGCGTGCTCATGGTTATATTATTTGCATTTACACTCTTATTCTCCACCAGCATCACTGACAAAAAAGCCGAAGCGCGCTGCTGCGTTTGCTGCCCACAGGTCACGCTTTATATGTATCACGTCCAAACTATCCTGTCCGTTACAAGCGCACACACCGCAGCGTTTACAATGCTGCGCGACCAACTTTTATCTGTTTCATGGTGGCAAGCAGGAGTTCAGCCTTTGGCTAAGATGATGGCGATGGAGCTCTCAACAATTGGATGGGCACAAATCGCCCAAATAGGCGCATTTATTGACGGCAAAGTCTTGGGCGAGACCATAACCGATATGCAGGTCATGTCAGCAAAAACAGCAAAACGGCAAATGCCCGCCGTTTCCATGTGTAAATTTGCATCACTGAACAAATCTTTAGCTGCATCTGATAGCAGGGCGAAAATGGTTCATGCGGTATTAAATGAATATTCCCTGCGCCGCATTTTAGGTCAGGCAGAAACAGCTGGCGCAACCCAAAGCAGAGATACAAAAACACGTTTCCGCCAAATGGCCACTTTGCATTGCGACCCATATACACAAGGCAGTGAAATGCAAAATGTCTGTTCCGGCGCAGTTGTAAATAACGGTTACACCAATAAGGATATCAATTTCACTGACGCGATCGACACGCCAGACACAATTAATTTAGGGTTAGACGGTGACATAGCGGCATTACTGAACAACACGGACAATAATCCGCTTAATGATAACGAGATCCCCAACATTGTTGCTATGAAACAGTTTCTTTATAAACATGAATTAGCGCCACGCGCAAGCAAAGAAAGTCTTGCCAGTGATGTTGACGGGCATCGAAGCCGATATTTAAAATGGCGCGGTAGTGTTGCTAAAAGATCTGTGGCAGAGAATAGTTTTGATGCGCTGGTAGGCATGAAAGCATCAAGCGCACTAGCAGGGTCAAACGCATACCAATTACAGCTTGCTACGCTTGGTGTGCCCAATGCAGAAATTCAACAAATCACCAAGGTTGCACCAAGCTACTGGGCACAAATGGAACAATTGTCAAAGACCATATACCAAAACCCTGATTTCTTTGTAAATCTATATGACAACCCACATAATGTTATGCGCCAAAGTGCTGCGATGGAGGCTATATCATTAATGCAAATGCGCGATTATTATGACTCGCTCATACGTTCAGAAATGGCGCTTTCTGTCTTATTGGATACCGAAGTTAGCAAAGAAATTGATGCCCTGAATAACGTTATTACACAATGGGGGTATTAAATGATTAAAAAATTTATATGCATCCTTGCTGTTCTATTCGCACTGCAATTTACAACAGCCAAAGACGCGCAGGCGGCATGTTGCGCTTGTGCTGTGTGCCCTATTATAAAATTAATGCATACAGCAACCGAATTTGCCCTGGAGATGGATATAAATACTAAAATCCAGTCTTTCTTTACAAGCAACGTCATTAACGACTTGACTATGGGGCTTATACAGCCAAATCTAAGAATTATGACCATGGAAATATCTACAGCAGCACATGCGATTATTCCGCAAATTGGCGCTATGATAGATGGACAAGTCCTCGCCAAAACTGTTCTTGACATGCAAACACTAAGAGCCGAAGCTGCGCGCGATCAAATGCCCTCAGTGTCCATGTGTGAATTTGCAACATTGTCACGTACAGTCGGCGCAGCAGATTACCGCCGCGATGTAACGCAACGTATAATGAGCAAATGGCAAGTGAATCGCCTAATGGGGACACGCGGCCTCTCAGGCGCAGCAGGCGTTACATCAATCATTGAAGACAACGAAGCCTTTTTCCGACTATTCTTATCGACATATTGTGACCCTGATGATCAGAAAGGTAATTTAGGCGCAGCCTATGGTAGCGCTTGCGCCGGAAGTGATCTAAACCAGAATTTAGACATTGATTATACGCGGTTAATTGAATCTAATCGTACTTTGGGCGTTGACTTCACGATTCCCGTAGCGGAAGAAAACGAACGCGATATATTTGCCTTAGCAACCAATTTATATTCAGGCACCCTATTCGTCCGGCCCGAACAAAATATTCTCAACAACCCAGATAATCAAGATGAATATCTAGACATGATGTCTTTAGTGGCAAAGAAATCCGTTGCTGCAAATAGCTTCTTCGCGCAAGTTGCTTTACGTACCGAAAACCCGACAACGTTCACGTCTTACTTTGAAGATATGTACAACCTAACCAAAGTGCATTACCGCGACCCGGCTTTTTATGCAAAGCTTTATGATAATCCAGCCAATGTTCTACGTCAGCAAGCTTCTATGCAGGGCATAGGCTTAATGCAACAACGGGACTTATTTGAAAGCCAGATCCGCAGCGAAATGTTGTTATCCGTATTGCTAGAAACAAAATTAGCTGAAGATACAAAAGATTTGTTAGGAGGGCTCGCGCAATGATGCCTACACAGCATAAAAAAACGTATATATCGTTTTTACGCGGCAAACACCTTTGTTTAGCTTTGTTCATGGCTATGTGCTTATTATTTGCGCCCAAAACAATAAAGTCAGCACAAGCTTATTGCTGCGTTTGTGAATTTTGTGCCGCGACAACTGCGTCCCACATAGCAACCGAAACAGCTATACAGTTCAACTTAAGTTCGCAAACACAACAAACAGTACAATGGTTTCAAACCTTCTGGGCAGCAAATATTCTGCCTGCGTTGAAGATGATGACCATGGAAATGGATACATCGGCATTTGCCATGCAAGCCGCTATTGGCGCATTGATTGATGGTAATGTACAGCAAAATGCACTGTTAGAAATACAAGAAGCCCACGCACGCATTGCTCGCGAACAAACCCCAGCCGTCTCAATGTGCCGCTTTGCCTCTCTTGGTCGTTCCCTCGCTTCAAGTGAAGCTAAATCCCGCGCCACAGCTAGTTTTTTAGCCAAACGTAGCCTAGAGCGTGAAACAGGCGGCAACAACCGCCTTGGAGGCTCATCAGAGGCCGTTGACAATTTATCAGACCACTTAACACGTTACACACAATATTTAAGCAATTATTGCGATCCTAAAGACTTCCAAAACGGGCTATGGAATGTGCAGGGCTGTGTAGGTGCAGCAAACCCAAAGCCAAGTTATTATCGCCCGAACCGAGACATAGACTACACCAATTTATTTGACAGCGCATTAACGCTAAATATCGACTTTTCTGACAATGTATATACAGCGGGTGGCGGCGGCAACCTTGTCAACGTCACAGCCGATGAAGCAGACATTATGGCCTTATCTGCCAATTTATTTTCAAATGAATTAATTAACCGTGACCTATACCAATTCGAAGGCGAAGCACGCCGCCAACAATATCAGAACTTCCGCGCTATAATGGCCAAACGTAATGTCGCAGAGCATAGCTTTAACACATTAGTAGGCCTAAAATCATCAGGTTCCGGCGCATCTGCCGCGCAAATGGCTGGCTTACTTACCGAAATTATGATTAATGACCCGACCCACGCAGATTATGTGCAAACTGTACAGAGCCAAGCGGAATTACTTCTTCCGAATGAGTTTAATCTCGATTCACAGGCAGGGTATGCAAACAGCCCAGGGTCTGACCCTAGTTATTATGCGCAAATGGATTTCTTAACACAGAAAATATTCCAAAGCCCGCGCTTCTTTGCCGATTTATACGATAACCCCGCAAATGTTGACCGCCAATACGCAGCCATGCAAGCCCTAGGATTAATGCAGCGCCGCGAGGCATATGAAAGCATGATACGCAGTGAACTTTTGGCATCATTATTATTAGAGATGACCATCGAATAAGGATTGAAATACACAGATGACCCATATGTTAAAGACATATAAAAACGATATAGCTTTATCCAAGGCCATGTCCGTGCATGTTAAAGGCATCTGCATGCTGACACTATCCATTTGTCTTTGTGCATTCCTAACCGTTTTTCCAATTCAGGCGCAGGCACAAATATATAGTAAAGCTGCCGTAAAGGTTTCTGGCCTAAAAGATGGGACGCAAGCCTATATTGACATTCAGAATAGTGGCACACGTCACGAATCCACCGTCAACAAAAACGGTGAAGTCTATATTGAAGGCCTATTCCCAGAAGATTTAAAGCGTGGCGTATCTAGCGGTGTGAACTATACCCTTGTTTATGAAATGCCCTATAAAAACCTAAGCGGCGTGCATAAAAATTTGCGTAATGAACTAACATTTTCTTTTTCTGCCTTTACGGGTGATTTACTTTTCATGGGCCGCACAAGTGACACAGCCTTGATTGAATTCACAACAGGCACAAACGAGATGCAAAGTATGACCGCATCGACATCAGGTATTTTCCGTGGTGCAGGTTTACGCAACCCTAATTACAAAACCAATAATCAAGGTAGCGCCTTTATTATTATCACAAATACGAACCCCGTCACAGGTGACCCATTACCGCCCGTTTACATTGAAGCCGGTTTTAACATTGCGAAACCCCCATCAACCTTGGTATCGCGTGAAGGCGTAAAAGCGATTTATGACAGCATTACACAAGGACTGTTCACCTTCCAGAACGCAAATGTTGGGGCTGCCTGGGGACAGGGACTAAGAATGATGGCCATGGAATTTAGCACCAATATGATGGCACAGGTTGCCGCCGTCGGCGGCTTGTTAGATGGCTATATGCTTAATAAAACGGTTCGCCGCATGCAAATTCTAAGCGCAGAAACGGCACAGCGTCATATGCCCTCAGTCAATATGTGTCAATTCCCAACACTTGGTAAATCATTGGCGCGCACAAGTTTTGGCGCACGCGCTAACACACAAGTCTTCGCAAAAATCATGCAGGATTACGACTTACAACATGTCGATTCTGCAGGATCAATGCTCAGCAACCACCAGATGCGTGACTATATAACAAAGTTCCGCGAACATTATTGCCATGAAGATCAAAACGGTCCAGACGGCCTTGAGCGTTTTTGTACAGGCGGCGGCGTTGCAAAAGATCGCGTGAATAATGATGTGAATTTTCCTTATTTCTTCTCAACACGCATGGGCAACAATGTAGATTTTCTAGATGCGGATGACCCTGTTGACAATCAAAACAGCGCAGGCGATGGCGTACAAGAGCTTACAAATGGTGAAATAGACCTAATGCGCTTAACCGCCAACCTATATGATTCAAACATACATAAGTTCAAACAATCTTTATACACGAGTGAAGATGCTCCGCGCGCATTAATGAACATACGCTCACTACAGGCCATACGTAATGTTGCAAAAAATAGTTTTGCCGTATTAGTCGGTAACAAAAGTGGCAGTTCAAGCTTTGCGACGAAGAACCAATACGTACAAAACGTATTACTCAGCATGGGCGTCGCAAATAATGCAGATGCGTTAACTTATTACGGCATTGATAACAATAACGGTTTTTCTTATGAAGGCATTATGGAAGTCCTCACCAAGAAAATTTATCAAGACCCTGCATTCTATATTAACCTCTATGACAATCCTGAGAACGTCATGCGCCAAAAGGCCTCCATAAAAGCCATTCAACTCATGCAAGGCTGGGACATCGTCAAAGCGCTACATCGTCGTGAGATGCTCCTCGCTATGATCCTCGAATTAAAGCTACGTAAACAGCAACGCTTTGTAGAAATTAACACCAAATAAAAAAATTGTGATGCAACAAACAGCAATATTCTGGTTCCGGCAAGATCTGCGCCTTAAGGACAACCCCGCATTAACCGCTGCCGTCAATGCAGGATATGACATTTTGCCCATTTACATTCTTGATGAAGAAAATTGCGACTGGCCAATGGGCGGCGCATCAAAAACTTGGCTACATCACAGCCTGTCGCATTTGAACGATAAGTTAGCTGGAAAGCTGCGCTGTTTCACAGGCGATGCACTAAAGGTTTTACAAAAACTTTGCAAAGAACAGAACGTTACCCAAATATACTGGAACAGATGCTATGAGCCATGGCGCATAAAACGTGATACTGACATTAAAACACAGCTAAACGAACAAAATGTTTCATGCCATAGCGATAATGGCAGCCTACTGTGGGAGCCATGGCAAATTCTAAAACAAGATAAAACGCCCTATAAGGTCTTTACGCCATATTATAAAAAAGGTTGCCTTAATCACGACGCACCGCGCAAGCCACTTCCTATACCAAACAAGCTAGAACTTGCCAGCATAAAATCTGATCATGCTGTATCGATAGATGGTTTGTCATTGCTGCCAAAACTGCCTTGGGGCGACGAAATTATAAGCGCCTGGAACATTGGTGAAGACCACGCATATGAAAGGCTAGACGCCTTCATAGAACATGGTTTATCTGGGTATCAAGATGGCCGTAATTACCCCTCTAAGCCAAACATATCCCGCATGTCACCACATTTACATTTTGGTGAAATATCGCCTAATCAAATGTGGTATGCTGCCGCAGAAAGTGGTGCCCCAGAAAAAGATGTCACTTGTTTTAAAAGTGAACTTGGCTGGCGAGAATTTTCTTATTATTTACTCTATCACTTCCCTGAATTGCCGTATAAGAACTTCCAAGATAAATTCGATGCGTTCCCATGGGAAGATAATCATGAACACCTTAAAGCATGGCAGACTGGGCAAACAGGATACCCATTAATAGATGCCGCAATGCGCGAACTATACCAAACAGGATACATGCATAACCGCCCACGCATGGTTGTTGGCTCTTTCTTAGTCAAAAACTTGCTTCTGCCATGGCAGGACGGTGAAAAATGGTTTTGGGACTGTTTATTTGATGCCGATTTAGCATCCAATAGCGCCAGTTGGCAGTGGGTTGCCGGTAGCGGCGCAGATGCCGCCCCATATTTCCGCATTTTCAACCCTATTACACAAAGCGAAAAGTTTGACCCTGATGGCACATATATAAAAAAATATGTTCCAGAACTAAAACATGTTCCCGCAAAGTTAATTCACGCCCCCTGGGAAATGAGCATATCTGAACAACGTATGCATAAGGCCATAATCGGTAAAGACTACCCCGCACCTATTGTTAATGTGAAAGAAACGCGCCAGCGCGCATTAAACGCCTATGCAACAATCAAGACAAGCCAAAATTAAGACTTGATGACGTATAGCCCCATGTTATGCCGCGTGCATGTTCAAAATCTATGATATCACGCAAAATTGTATGGCGCTCATGTAGGGAACGATCAATAGTATCAAATTTAGTAATGAACGGGCTGCGTGTGCCGTGATGTTCAAAGCCGTCCCCAACCCAGTCCAAATCAATATTGTAGAAACGTTTTAATCGCTTAATAAGTGGCGTTTCCATACAACCAAGCCAATGAGACACCTTTAAATCAGTACTAACGCTAAATGATGCCGTTAACAGTGCAGGAAAAACCATGCTTGCCTCTTGTTTTGACATGTCCGCGTCATGTAAACGTGCTCGCGAAATACATAAGCGGGAAATTTCCGCGCAATGACTACTGTTTATAGAAAGCTGCGGACACATCTGTTCGCACGCACGTATTGTCGGAAAATCGAAATCATCTCCATCCTTTGGTGGAATAAAGCGCACCGTTGCGACATATTTCCCTGTTGGCTTGTGCCGCACTAAAGACATCAATGCACGATCGTCATATTCATCACTTTCAATACCAAATTGATTATCTGGTTCAAAATCATGCTCAGCACAATAAGCATCATAACGAATTTTTAGTGCTTCTTGTTCAAGCGCAGTGTCCTTAACAAAAGCACCACGCTCATCACATGAATAGGCTTTTACAATTTGAAATGTATCATCATAAGCCGTTAAATTAGCTTGCACGCGATATAAATCACAGAAGCTATCACTTAAATCCAGCGTAACCATGCTTGCCCCCTATCTGTATAGATAAATTATGATTACATAATCATAGAGAGTAGTGCAAAGCCCAGCAATATGTCAAACAAAAATACTAAGCACCTGTTTTTAAATAAAAATATATACCGCTATGCTTTCATTTCTTCAAGTTCTAGCCAACGTGTTTCGGCGCGTTCTAAACGGCGTTTCGCGGTATCCAAGTCTTTAGTCGCATTCATGAAACCTTCAGGATCTTTATTATAAAAATCAGCATCTGCCAGTTTTTTATTTAGAGTTTCAATCTCTTCCTCAAAACCAGCGATTTTCTCAGGCAGCTGATCTAATTCATATTGCAGCTTATATGATAATTTCTTGGTTGGCTGTGGCTTAGCAACTGGCTGCGCTTCGCTTTTCACCTCTGCTTTATTAGGCTTCTGGGCAGCTTTCTCTTTCTTCTCAGCTTTCTGCGCTTCTGCTTTGCGCGCTTCGATATAATCAGAATAGCCGCCAATATAACCTTCAACCTTCCCCTCACCTTCAAAGGCGAGCGTTTTAGTCACGACTTGGTCCAAAAAATCACGGTCATGCGAGACCACAAACAAAGTGCCCGTATAATTCACCAAAATTTCTTCGAGCATATCGAGCGTATCCATATCCAAATCATTGGTTGGTTCATCAAGGATCAAAAATTCACCAGGGTCAGCCAACACTTTAGCCAGCATCAAACGGTTTTTTTGGCCGCCAGATAAATGCGCAACCTTGTCATCCACCCGCGCGGGGTCAAACAAGAAATCCTTTAAATAACCGCAAACATGGCGCTGCTTACCCAGAACATTAATATAGTCGCCACCATTCGGACATAATGTTTTTTTCAGCGTATCTTCAGGGTTTAAATCTGCTCGTTTTTGGTCAAAATATGATACACGCACATTTTTCTGGCGCTTGACGCGGCCTTGGTCTGGCGTTAACTCTCCAACCAATAATTTTAAGAACGTGGTTTTACCTGATCCATTTTTCCCGAGAATACCAATCCGATCCCCACGTGTTATGCGTATATTAAAACCTTCGAGAATTGTTTTTTCTTCGAATTTTTTATGCACATTATAAAATTCAGCGCATATTTTAGATGTTGTATCTGTTTCAATTTCAGGTACATCAAGGCGCGCCATAATTTTGCGGAAGGATGATTGGTCCGCCTTCAGTTTATCACGCGCTTCTTTCATTAACTCAAGGCGGCGGACATTACGTTTACGGCGCGCTTTAACGCCGCGTGATGCCCATTCAACTTCCTGTGCAACCAGTTTCGCGCGGTTTTTCAGCTCACGCTCTTCTTGCTCTAACAAGTCGGTTGACCATTCATCAAAGTATTTAAAGCCGCGCGAGCATACACGTACAGCGCCGCGGTCAATCCAGAAAATGCGGTCGGTAATGTTTGATAAGAATGTTTTATCGTGACTGACGCAAAGCATTGTCCCGCTATAGCCCTGTAAAAACCCTTCAAGCCATTCAATGCCTTCTAAGTCCAAATGGTTTGTTGGCTCATCAAGAAGCAACAAATCAGGCTCCTCCACCAATGCACGCGCTAAACATGCGCGGCGCAGCTGCCCACCGGACAGCGCCGTCATCATTGCATGTGGGTCTAGGCCAAGCGGCGTTAAGATCATATCGACCTTATAATCCTGCTGCTCGTCTTTACTTTCTTTGTTTAACCCGCCAAAGGTGAAATCGAACACGCTCTGCCCATCTTTGGGCACAACGTCTTGCTGCATATACCCAACCGACAGTCCCTGAAACGTCCAGCGTTCGCCCTCGTCCAATTCTTTTTCACCAGTAATCATGCGCATTAATGTGGTTTTACCCGCACCGTTGCGCCCGACCAAAGCAATACGGCTGCCCTCATGTATATTCAAGGTCAGCTCTTCAAATATCGGTTTTCCTGAAAGCGCCACAGATGCTTCTTGCAACGCCAAAATCAATTGTCCACTCATAGCCATATACATACAAATAAAAAAACGCCGCGTAAAGCGGCGTTTTAGCATAAACACATACTTCCTTACGGCTTTGGTGTATTTTGTGGTGCGCTTGGCGCTACTACGGCCTTACGGAGTGCGTCATATTCATTTACACCCAAAAACTTCTTCAGTTTCTCAGCTGTGTTTTTACTGATCTCTGGCGCGCGAGCAATGCTTTCAATAGATGCACGCATTTTATCACGCAAATCAGCTTTGTATTCTTTAAACTCTGTGAAATTATCGACGAGGCGTGAGGCAAGCTGTGGATTGCGTTGATCAACAGGGCCAGATTCAAGCATGATGATTTTATCAGCTAACAATTTATACCCGCTGCCATCAGGCGCATGGAATAGCGCGCCATTACCTGACAAACCATTATAAAGTGCACGTATACGGTTTGCGGTAATATTGTTTTTGTTATCCGCATGATTACACAAATCTGTGAAGCTTGCTGCATCGGTGTTCCCAGCGCTTGCAACAATTTGCGTCCAGCGGTCCGTTGCCGTGACGTAATCTTTATGCTGCGCATAGAAATCATCACGATAACGCGCAGCATCAGCCGCTGCGTACTCACGGTTCATAATCGCCACAAAGGCCGCTTGTTTATCATTAAAGTTATTGGACAATGTATATTGCGCCTGTAAAAGCGGATAAGCTGCAATTTCTTCGCTTGCTGCAATATAATGCAGCGCCTTATTCATCAAGGCGCGCCGCCCTTTTTCAGTCATATTATATTCATACGCAGAATTAAAATCAGCATTTAACTGATATGTATTGATCCAATCCTGGTACAAATCACACGAAATTTTCTGTTCCAATGTCTTACGCACCTCACGGATAAGTGCAGGATCACGATCAAAGATTTGTTGTTCAAGCACGCCAACAGACGGAATAGTCAGCATTAATGCCTTCACTTCATTATCAAGCGTTGCATCGTTCAATATATGTTTAAACAAGGCAATTGTTTTTGAAGAAGGTGTATATTGACCGCCTTGCACTGCGGAATCATAACCATCCAACAATTCGTCTTCGACCAGCATTTGAATGGCCGACCAGCGGTTAAACATGTCCGTATCATTCGCAGCTAGGAAATATAACTCATCACGCGCATAGCCGGCATCAAGAGTTACAGGCGCAGAGAAACCACGCATCAACGATGGCACACAGCCTTTTGGTGCATCAAATTCGAATGTTTCACGGTCAGCATTAAATTCTAGAACTTCCGCCGCAATTTCTGTCCCGTCAGGCGCTATCAAGCCAAAGTTAACCGGTATAACGCGCGGCGCGCCATTAGATACACCATCTATGGTCGGTACATTTTGTACCAGATGCAGCATAAATTTGCCGCGCCCTTCATCATACGCCCAGTCAGCCTTTAAACTTGGACGGCCACCTTGCGTATACCACAGCATGAATTGATCTAAATTCACATTGTTCGCATCTGCATGCGCACCAACCCATTCCTCTACGCCAACGGCTTCACCATCATGACGTTTAAAATAAAGCCCAGCGCCCTTGAAGAACCCGTCTTTACCAAGGATTTGCATCAACATGCGGTTAATCTCGCCGCCCTTATTATACACAGTCGATGTATAAATATTATTCATCTCTTCCGCTTCTTCCATGCGCGGTGCATGGACTAACGGACCGCTATCTTCAGGGAATTGTGCGCGTTTTAACGTCATCACATTTTCAATGCGCGTTGCAAGAGCATTGCTCATATCTGCAGAAAATGACTGGTCACGAAAAACAGTTAAGCCTTCTTTCAAGCAGAGTTCCAACCAATTACGTACTGTGACGCGGTTGCCCGTCCAATTGTGGAAATATTCATGCCCGATAACGCCTTCAACATGGTAATAATCCGCATCATCCGCATAAGCTGGGTGCGCAAGTAAGTATTTTGGGTTAAAGACATTAAGGCCTTTATTTTCCATCGCGCCCATATTGAAATAATCATCCGCAACGACCATGTATTTATCAAGGTCATATTCCAAACCCCAGACGTCTTCATCCCACTTCATAGCCCGCTTCAAAGACTCCATAGAATGCTGCAAGCCGTCTTTATATTTTGGCTCGGCATAAACTTCTAATTTCACATCACGGCCAGATGCTGTCGTATATGTATCTTCAATCATCGCGAAATTATTGCCACATAACGCAAACAGATATGTCGGCTTCAAAAACGGATCTTCCCAGCGGCGGCGAATAAGGCCATTACCTAAATCCTGCTCATCCGTCATATTACCATTTGATAAGGCATTTTTGATTTTGCTCGGGTCAAAAATAATATCAGTCGTGAATTTCGCCATATTATCTGGACGGTCAACAGCATAAGTCATGCGGCGGAAGCCTTCGGCTTCACATTGTGTCGTGTAACTGCCACCTTGTTTATACAGGCCTTCCGCTGCGCCATTTTCTTTGGCGTTAAAACTTGTTTCAACCTCTAATTCAAAACTATCAAGGCCAGGGTCAATGGTGAGTGTATCTTCGCCCTTCACATAGCCTGTCTTCGGGTCAGCACTCGCACTTAATGGCTGACCATTAACTTTAACGCTATCTAAATTAAAATATTCACCGTTTAATATAACAGGATCATTATGCTGACCATTGCGGGTGATTTTCGTTTTCGTGACAATACGCGCCTGTCCATCAACGCCATTATCATCAAGATAAAACGTCATATGTACTTCTGGTGTGAAATATTTAGGCGGTTGATAATCTGCGCGGCGAATGGCGCTGCTTTTTTCAGCCATAACGAAAGCTCCCATTTATTACTTATTTTTATGAGCTTATTGTTTTATAGATATTTATACGTTATGTCAACAGAACTTTCTTCGGAATCCATCTCAGATAACACAGCCTTCCCGCGCATATCATGTGCTTCCTGACCTTCAAATTGAGGTAATTCACGCACACCAACCATTTGTGCGTAAAGTGTTGCAGGAAAGAGGGCTATACCAACCCGCAAATTCGCCACCGCCTTATTATAAGCGTATCGTGCATCGGCTAATTCACGCTCATTAGCGTAAAACGCATCTAACAAACCATCAAGTTCTGGATATTCGGCATATGCCGAATATTTAGGCGCAAGCGCGCACATAAAATGCAGAATTTCACCCAACTTCTCCGCATGTGCCAAATAGCGCCGTAAAAGCGTAATTTCATTCATCGCGGGCGCCACCGGCGGCTCAAGCAATAAAGCAATAGAATCCGCGACCAAATCGCGCTGATCATGCATAAATTTGTCAACTATTTGGACAATTTCAGGGGTAAGGCGGTGGCGCTTTTGTAGGGCAACATCCAGACGCGACACGGTTGCAAAAGCGCGCTCTTTCAGCTTAATCAAATGACGCATCCATAAATAACTGCCGCCAATAAAAATGGCCACGCAGCTGGAAATAATTAAATTAGTTGTTACAAATTCATACATAGATACAAAGCAGAGCTAAAGATTATCGACACGATTTTTTATAAAAATCACATGCCGCCATCATACCCTGCGTTGAACAATTTTGCATCGCATTTTGACAAAATTGTTGTTTTTGTTCTGGGGACGTGCTGTGCCATTTCTTACGAAAGCTCGGCGTACTCATATATTGCAGCATATAAGCCTCTTGCTGCTGCTGCGTCAAATCACCAATATATTCATGATCTGGGTTTTCACGCGCATGACGCGCACGTTCACGCTCAATCTCGTCACGCGTCATTGGCATATAATGGTCCATAACCTGTTTAGGCGTATAGGCAGGCTGTGTTGAATGTGTTTGCGCATCTGCGCTAGCCGCTCCACTTATAAAACAAACAGCGCCACACACCAACACACGTAATATCTTAACTGTAAACGCCATAAACCCCCCTAAACTTCCTAACCCTGCTGATCGAAATAATTCCATACATCATTTGTAATTGTATCATCATATTCATAAGCAAGGCTATCAATAAACTGTTCGACGCGGCGTTCTTGTTCAACCTCTGCAAAAACAGCAAGAACATCTTCACGCGCCTCTGCAGCGTCAGCTAAGGCCGCAATATCGTCTAACGCATCATCAATAGACGCGATTTCTACAGAGCTTTGTTCATATTCTGCGCGCTCAAATGACGGTTTATTCGCCAAAAATAGCACAATAATAAAACACAAAGCTGTGGCAAAAGCATAGGCGGGCTTACTGTTCCACCATGCGCCACCAGAAAAGCGAATTTTATAAGAGGGACTATCATTCGCAGCCTGTTCCATAGCTTGTTCGCGCGCAATTTGCGCTTTTGCAGCCAAAATCACATCAGGGTTCGCCGCAGGCACATCAAAATCATCTAACTGCGTATCCAAAGCTTGTGCCTTTAAATATAAATCCAAAGCCCGTGGCTCATCCGCCATAAAGTCACGCAGAACCTCGGCCTCGCATTCGGGCCATAAATGAAAATTAGATCCATAAATACTGCAATATTTTTCAAAACGTTTTAATGTCATCATGCTCATAACAACACCTCGTCACTTTTGATATGTTTCTTTAACATTTTGCGGCTACGCACCAATAACGCTTCAATGGCTTTCACTGAAACCCCCATTGAATCTGCCGCTTCTTTATTACTCATTTCTTGGTAATAAACCAACACTAAGGCCATTCGATTACGTTCAGGCAGCTTATCAAGCGCCGCCTTTATAACATCTTGACGCTGAGAGTTTTCTGCCTGCGCATCAGTGCGGGCGGCATCTTCCCCCGCATGAGTCATATCAATATCCACCGCATTTTGAACAGGCTGGCGTTTATTCTTACGTTGCACATCAATACACAGATTCGTTGCAACACGGTAAATCCATGCACGCGCTGTTATGCCTTCTTGACGTGTCCATAAATGGGCTTTTTGCCAAATATGCACTAAAATATCCTGCAACATGTCTTCGCTTTCCGCGCCAGAGAAGCCCAAACGATAAACCAAACGATTGAGCGCCTGTAAATAACGCGCTGAAAACACATCAAACGCCGCATCAACACCATCTGCCATAAATTGCAGTAATTCAGAGTCTTTCGCATCCGCATAATTTTGCTGCGGTCTTGGATTATTTATGCATTCACTATTCTGCATACTCATAACCCTCCGCCGCTTTGATCACTACATTTATCAGCATATACATCGCATGCAAAGGGCTTCTGCCTTTGCTTACATTTTTGCTGCATCTTTTGACAAAATATAACGCGTCCACGCGCATCCGCATTTTGCCACTTATGCTCTATATCTTCACGGCAATTATGTATCTTCTCTTGATGTTTCTGCCGCGCCTCTTCAATTCGTGCTGCACGCTCTTCAGGGGACAATTTCATTAATTCCTGTTTAAAACGGTCTTTATCAAATTCAGCCATATGCATTGGCTTTAAAGGCATAACAGTATCCTCGGCCATAGCAAGCCGTATGAAAGCCTGACCACTAACAACAAAATAAATCATCACAATGAAACATAAGAATCTCATAATAACTCCAGTTTAGATGCGCTGCACACAACATAACTATTACATGCAGCGCCCCAATAAATTTTATACTACTCGCCTATACGCTCTTGTCGCTTATCGCGAAAATTTTCCGCGCGGTCTTTAAACTTTTCGTGGCGCTCTTCACGATGCTCACGGAACGCTTCCATCTTATCATGATGATCATCACGCCGTTCCTGCATATTCTCCATACGCTCCTTATGATCCTCGCGTCTTTCTTGTACATTTTCCATGTGGTCTTGGCGCTTTTCACGTGCATCTTCCATATGTTCTCTATGATTTTCTTTGCGCTCTTTAATTTTGTATATGCGCGCATCCCAATTACTGACTTTCCCGCCGCGTTGATTTTCCGCGACCATGTAAATGTTGGTTTTATTAAATCCCGCCTCGGCTTTCGCAGTATTCGTTCCCCCATCTAACGCCGTCACACTTAAGGTTAACGCCAATACGGTTAGTAGCTGTGCTTTCATCATCTTTATATCCCCAATAATTTGACCATACAGATAATAACGCACAGTTATTAAAATACCCTTCACATTTTCTTATGCCGCATCGCAAGGCGCGTCAAAGTTGAGTTTATAGGCATTTTCTGATAGTATAAGAACAAATTTAAGGAAGGGGACCTTAATATATGAAAAGAATTATCGTCAGTATGGACGGCACATGGCAAACGGGTGAACAAGATAATCCGACGAATATCAAGCTGATTCATGACTGTATAGCACCATATGACCAAAGCGGCACACCACAGCTGGCTCAGCATTTTGATGGCACTGGCACAAAAGGCAACAAATTAAAGCGCGTCTTTTCAGGCATTACCGGCGGTGACATAGAAGACCGCATAAAAGAGGCTTATAAATTCGTCGTTGAAAACTATGAAGATGGCGATGAAGTTGTTTTTTCAGGCTTCAGCCGCGGCGCATTTACCGCGCGAACATTAAACGGGATGATATATAAATCAGGTATCATTGATCCATCCAAGGTCGATGACATCGACCAAGCGATTGAAGATGCGTATGATTTTTACCAATCAGATCACCGTCCAAATAGTAAAGCCGGTATAGCGTTTCGCGACAAATACGCACAAACAACCCGCCCAAAAACAATTCTAGCGTGCTTTGACACTGTCGGTTCACTGGGTATACCTGCACAGCTTAAAACTCTGGCAAACATCTTTAACCGTGATCATGCCTTCCACGATACACAGGTGAACAGAAATACAACCCACGCCTTCCATATTGCCGCCATTGATGAACAGCGTAAAAATTTCCCGCTAACCCCCATGCACGCATCAGACAAAGCAGATACACAAATCATGCAACTTTGGTGCGTTGGCAACCACAGTGCCATTGGCGGCGGTAGTGATAATAATAAACACAAGCCGCTTTCTGACATCGCTGGTCTAAAAATGATTGACCTATTACAGCGCCATTGCGGTCTCGGCTTTGACGCAGAAAAAATGAAAGAAAATTTTCAGCCTAATATTCACATCAACCCACGTAGCGACTTTAAACAAAGCGGTGCGATGTGGAAATTATTCGGCATTAATACACGCCGTATCATTAATTTAGGTGAGCAATTTGATGAAACCGTTGGGATACGCTGGAAGCACAACCACCTATATCGTCCCAAAGAGCTAAATAAGTTCTCGGATCAAGACAATAACTTCCCCCTCTGCCGCTTACCAAAGCCATAAAAAAAGGCGCTCATAAAGCGCCTTTTGTATGATCTATAATCAAAACTAACCGAAGATCTTACTAATTTCTTGCTGCACAAAATCTGCAACGGAAATTTCAAATTTGCCGTTTTCATTTGCGGCAGGAAAATAATCCGGTGTTTCATCAGCGCCCAGAACAATATTCTCAAAGCGGCCAAGCGGTTTAAGTTTAAAATCAGGGTTTGGATGCACAAAGAAGACAATTGTATAACGTGGGTCTGGCGCATCAACGCGGTGCCATGATGGCTTTAGGTCTTCATTAGTAAGCAAACCAAGCTGCATACCACCATTTAGAAGCAATTCACCTTCACCGGCGACGACCTCATGCTCAACGCCGCTGCGATCCGTCACAAATAAGCCCGGCTTTTCCGCGCGTAGCCATGTCAGGAAGTTCAAATCAAGATGATTAGCCGCTGTGCCGCCATTTGGATAATAAATTGGGCGCATCATAGAATGGCTTTTATCAAATTTATCATCAAACCAGTGCTCATCCATTCCCATATAAAGGGATATCGGGCGCATAACGCGCAAAGTCGCTTCTTCAAAGTTTTTAAACAGCGTCATCATCGCAGGATAATAATCAGGATATTCTTTGATGTTCAAAACAGAATCTAACTTAGACGCAAATGGGTGATCATCGCCAAGGCGCGCACGAATTGAAAATTCTTCTTTTTTATCAACTTCGGTTTTACCGCGGGCGATTTCTGCATTGCGTGAATACCCAATTAAGCCTTTCCATTCGCCTGCTTCATATTGCTCTTTCACATCTAAAGGCAGGCTGTAAAAACCGCGTGACGCTTTATCTGCATCTTCAAGCACGGCTTCTGGAATACCGTGATTAATTAGGCGTACAAAGCCAAACTGACGGAACGCTTCACCAAATGCTTTTGCAAAGCCTTCTTTATCTTTATCGTAATCATTAAAATCAAATAGAGGTATCCCCATGGTCCTACCCTTTCTTAAAAAAGTTGTGTTTTATAGGCGTGAGTATAGCAATACTCTTAAGCCAAACTTTGACGTAAGTCAATTCTGATGCATGTTTCAGCGGTTTTTAATAAGCTTTTGCCGATGCCGCAGAACATGATAAAATAAATGTGAGATGAAAGATTTAGACGACACAAACAGCACATTGGATAATTTGCCCCCTGACACCGTGCGCACCAAATACTGGCACACGCTTGATGACGGGCGCGTTCAGTGTGATTTATGCCCGCGTGCCTGTAAAATGAAAGAAGGGCAGCGCGGCCTGTGCTTCATTCGTCAAAACACAGGCGGCGAAGTCGTGATGACCAGCTATGGCCGTTCATCAGGCTTCTGCATCGACCCAATCGAGAAAAAGCCGCTTAATCATTTCTACCCCGGCACAGCCGTGTTATCGCTCGGCACGGCGGGCTGTAATTTATCCTGTAATTTTTGCCAAAACTGGGACATTTCCAAAGCGCGCGCTATGGATAGTATCCAAGACCTCGCCCGCCCCGAAGCCATCGCCGAAGCGGCGGTAAAGACAGGCTCTAAATCCGTCGCCTTTACATATAACGACCCCGTCATTTTCCATGAATATGCGATTGATATTGCCGCCGCCTGTCATGAGGTCGGCGTCAAAACCGTGGCCGTCACGGCAGGCTATGTATGCGATGAACCGCGCAAAGAGTTTTACAATTATATGGATGCCGCAAATGTTGATTTAAAAGCCTTCTCAGAAGATTTTTACTGGCGGCAAACCAAAAGCGCCCTGCGCCCTGTACTTGATACATTAGAATACCTAAAACACGAAACTAATGTCTGGTTTGAGATTACAACATTGCTCATTCCTGATGAAAATGATTCCACCCGCGAAATCACTGAACAATGCGAATGGATGGTTGAACATCTAGGTACGGACGTCCCAATCCATTTCAGTGCCTTTCATCCTGATTACCGCATGAAGGATAAAAACCACACCCCGCCAGCAACATTAAAACGCGCGCGTAAAATCGCCCTCGATCACGGTTTAAAATATGTATACACGGGCAATGTCCATAATCCTGAAGGCGACACGACCTATTGCCCCGGCTGCCACGCCGAAGTGATTAACCGTGATTGGTATCAAATTAATAATTGGGGCTTAACGGATAAAGGTGAATGTAAGCATTGCGGATACCAGATTGCCGGACGTTTTGATGGCCCTGCGGGCAATTGGGGGCGTAAACGCGTCCCTGTACGCATTGGCGATAAAGATGTTACAATCGCCCGCCCAGTCAGCAAACGCGCTGCCCCACCAAAGAAACAGCATAATATGCCGCCGGAAATGACCAGAAGGAGATATGAAATGCCCAAAGATTCGGATTTAACCATGTTAGACCCACAAGTCGCAGGCATGTTCTACCCTGACAACCCATCCGTCTTGGCCACAACCGTTGACCAGATCATGAATAATGCGGCCGCGCCTAAAATGAACCCAAAGGCCATAATCGCCCCACATGCTGGCTATGTTTATTCCGGTCAAATTGCGGGCAGCGCTTATAAAGCCGTTGAACATCTGGCCGATAAAATCAAAAAAATTGTCCTATTCGGCCCGCCACACCGCATGCCGGTGAAAGGCATTTGCGTGCCTGATTATGATGCATTGCTGACCCCGCTTGGCCCCGTGACAATTAATAAAGAAGGACGCGACCAGCTGAAGGAACTTGATTTCGTCTACGCAGATAACGCCCCCTTTAAAGGCGAACATGATTTAGAAGTCCAGTTGCCGTTTATTCAGCGCGTTTTTGAACATGCGGAGATTATCCCCGCTTTAGTCGGGCAAACCACGCCAGAGCAAGTTGCAGAAGCCCTCGATAAGCTCTGGGGCGGTGAAGAAACCCTGATCATCATTTCATCGGACTTATCCCATTACGAGAAATATGATGACACCTATAAATTAGACAATGCCGCTGCCGTGGCGATTGAAACACTCAACCCTAATAGCTTGGGCGATATGCAAGCTTGCGGCCGCCACGCCATTCGCGGCCTATTAGTCGAAGCCCGCCGCCGTCAAATGCGCGCAACGACCATAGACCTACGTAATAGCGGCGACACCAAAGGCGATAAAAGCCGCTGCGTTGGCTATGGCGCGTTTATTTTTGAATATAATGACGACATCAAAATGGATCCTGTCTTTGCCGAAAACCTGCTGACCGTTGCCAAAGCCATGGTCATACAAACCGCAAAAACAGGGCAAAAAGCCAAATTACAGTTAAAAGGCGTACCGCGCAGCTTGATGAATCAACGCGGCGTATTTGTCACTATTAATAAAAATGGGCAGCTTCGTGGCTGCTATGGTTCGTTCCTGCCCAACAAACCCATGGTGCTTGATGTCGCCGAACAAGCTTTTAATGCAGGCTTCCAAGACCCTCGCTTTAAACCTTTAACAGTGGATGAGCTGAAAGAATGCGATATTGCTTTATCCGTCCTCTCCATCCCCGGCCCACTTGAATTTGACGATGAAGCCGATTTGCTCAGCAAAATACAGCCGAATATTGATGGGCTAATCCTTAAAGACGGACGCAATCAAGGTCTATTCCTACCGCAAGTCTGGGAAAGCCTCACCACGCCAGAAGACTTCTTAAAAGGCCTAAAACGCAAAGCAGGTTTGCCCGAAGACCACTGGTCTGATACACTAACCATCCAACGCTTCACGGCAGAAAAAATCGGCCCAGTATCTTTAATCTAAAAACATTTTCTTGATGCGCAAAAGGGGGCGCGCAAAATGGATAAATATATTCTCGGTCTACGCGAAGATGGCTTTGACCTATTTCACATGATTTTCATGGGTTTTTGGCAGGCGGGCTTTGCGTTTGGCGGCCTGTTATTTGCGGGGATTGGGTTACTGATCCTATTGGATTTTTTCAGTTGGCGCACCAGTAAGCATAAATATGTCACCCATGGCGATATTATCGGCGTGCGCGTTGGCGGCATGAAGAAAAAAGATGATGACATAGCAGAAGACGAAACTGAAATAGATGCGCGCCTTCAAAAGATAGCCGAAGAATATGCCGAAAAACGTAAATCTGGCGGCGGCAAAATATCAGGTTTCTTTGGCAATATTATTGGCGTTGTTATGGTTCTCCTCATTTTTGCTGTCCCTGTAACCTTTATTGGTTTTGGTGCCTATCAAATGATTGATTATTACAAGGTGCAAGATGTCGGTTTCCGCACCAAAGGCACGGTCGTTGACCATAAACGTTATAGCAGCACTAATAGCCAAAGTACCTATGCCGCTATATTTGCCTATACAGATGATAAAGGCCGCCAGTGGCGTGCCCCTGACCGCGTGAGCAGCAGTAAATTAAAATTACAAAGCGGCACACAAAAGACATTAATTTACGACCCGAGAAACCCGCAGCATTTTTATGTTGATGATTATTGGTACAACATGACAACGCCCACATTATTTATGGGCATTGGCATGATCGTTTTATTTTTCTTAACAGGTGGGGGCGGACGCATAGCCGAGCGGTTTAGCCGATCTAAACAATACACATCTGCCCCACAGAAAAAACGCAACACGCAAGATTACGCGGGCGAAATGTATTATGAAGCGATTGAATATATCACCAAAGACGGTACACGCATCCGCACCACAACGGATAGTGGCAGCTCATCTCTGCTCAGTAAAGTCCCAGGGACGCGCGTCAGCATCATTGCCGATACCCGCGACCCACATAAAATTCGCCGTCAAGGCATGTTATGGTTTTGGCTCGCGCTGCTTATATTCATCGCCCCAGGGGCGGGCTTCCTTTTCCTTGCCTTCCATAAAGGCATTAGCCCTGTTTTCTTGCTCGTTTTCGCTGTTCTCGCGCTCAAAAAAGGCGGGTTCATTTTCAAAATCTGGCGAGAATATAAGGCTTTGTCTCCCGAAGAAAAAGACGCGAAGAAAGATCAATTCGCCATTCGCCGCGCAGAGCGCAAAGATGCGCATGAACAAAAGCCTCTGCTTGATAAATACGACGTCCGTGACCGCATACGCGTTTATCAAGCACAATGCCGCATTAGCGGCCTACTCACCTTTATGCTTGCAAGTGGCTTACTGATTGCAGGATATTATAATTATCCTGAATTCTTCACGATGCTGTTCACTACCCCGCAAGACATCTTGCAGATTGATTTAGGTAAACTAAAAGAAAAACAAACCATGGCGCTCATCCTGAGCTGTATTGGCGCATTGTTTATGCTGCTCAGCCTTCATAGCTTCAAAACTTCAGGGAAACGGTTTTCTTAACGTAACGCAGAGCCGCCTTACATACCAATGCCTTGCTGTGGCTGAGCGGGTATATTCGCATCTGGTTGTTTTGCCTGCGTATCTTGAGGGTTCTGGTCACCAGACAAACTAACAGCCGCTTTTGTGATATCATATGAAGATCCATTTTTAAGCATTTCAGCATCACGGATAATCTCAGTCAAACCTGCCGAAAGATCTGACGCTGCCTCAAGGCGCATAATTTCCCCGCCATTATGAAGCTTATGCTGGAAATCATCCGCAAAGATTTTTGCTTCATCTGGCTTCATACCTGCCTTAACCAGTTGTTTTTCGATTTCCGCAGGCCCTTGCGTACGCAATCCATCCAAATCCTGTAAAACTTTTTGTATTTTCATGTTGCCATACTCCATATCTGCAACATCTATATCTTGCGCAATTTCTAACAACAGCTCCTTTGGCACATCAAGCCCTTCAGCAACATATTCTGTATAAGCCGTCTTTAAGCTCTCTGGCAAACCATCAAAATCTTCAACATGTTCTTTCATGACATTTTCAACGAAAGTCATTGATCCTTCCCGATCTGGGTCAAAGGCATTCAGACTCGTTTTCACGGACTCGCTCACGCGCCGGTTAAGAAAATCAGCCGCCGCGTAATGTAAATCAATACGATATGGATCCATAGACATTTGCGGGATCGTTTTTTGTAAGTCGCCAAGACCTTCAAGATTACCTGATTGTATAGCCATCATTCTCTCAGCAAAAAGTTGATCGTTTGAGCCAACCTGATATCCTTTGATATCATCTAATTTGGCCCCCGGGTGCATTTGCCCAGGGTTTTGCGGATCCATTGGCACATATCCGATACGGCCACCTGCCGCCAACATCGCAAAATTATAATTATATGGTGATTGCTGCGGTAAGTGCCCATCAAAATTAAGCGGAATCAACATACGGTCAGCGCCATAAAAATTTCCACCGCTAGAGCCATCATCATTAACCGCCGTTGCCTCAAACACAGCGCCAGACTTACTGGATGTCACAAAAGCATGCCAGCCACGTAATACTTTTACATCCTCATCCTTACCAATAAGCTCTTCAAAATCAGGCGCGACAAAACCGCCAATCATATACATACCACCTTGCGCATTAAAATATGATCCTGCTGATTTTAAGCTGCCGTCATCTGCGGGTAAAAGATCATCTTCGATCGCTTGCATAATCATACCCTTCAGCGCCGACATTTTCTCACATTCAAAATCAGTGGTATAGCTCGTATTCATATCAGCGTGTCCTTCAATATCACGCGATAAGCTATTCAAATTGTTATTTGAGATAATTTCATTGCTAGATTGTGCATAATGTTCAGGCATATCATTAGCCTCAACCGCATTTGTATCTAATCGGTATTGTCGCAGCCCATCTACGCGCTCAACTCCTTCAAAGACCGCTTCGGACAAAACCTGCTCATAGGCTAAACGCTGCTCTAATGTCGCGGGGTCTGCGGCTTTCAAGGCTTTGTATTCATCACTATGCCGTACATCGTGCCGTGCATCTTGCACAACATCTTCAATTGTGCGCATCAATGCATCATCTTTAGAAAAATCAATATTGATTTCCCCCTCAGGTCCGCGGAAATGCATTTTACCAGTTTCAATAAACGCGCGGAAATTCGTCATACCGACATCTACGCCGACAATGTCACGCGAAATCCAACTACCCGTTGCCGCAGGAATGTAATCCTGCGCTGCTAAATTTGCACTTTTATCATTGAAAACGTCTTTATATTTACCCATACCACTTACCTTCACACACAGGCAAAGCATAAGGGATAAAGGTTAATATATAGCTAAATCAGGCCTCGAAAACCACATAAGCCACGGCATATGGCGGATCATCCGATAGTGAAATATGCGTTTTTATAGCGCTACCATCAATGCCATGTTTTTGTGCCAAGAAATCACGTGCATGCGCAGATATTTGTAATAGCGGCGCACCACTTTGTGCTTTCAAAACTTCCAAATCATGAAAAGATATATCTTTACCTATGCCCGTGCCAAAAGCTTTAGCCGCCGCTTCTTTGGCGGCATAGCGACGCGCAATAGCTGCACTATCATCACCAATTAAAGCGCGCTCAGCATCCGTAAAACAGCGCGCCAAAAAACGCACATCATGGCGCTTATAAATATCCTCAATGCGGGAAATGCTAACAATATCCGTGCCAATTCCTAAAATCATATCAGTGGCCTTAATTATCTTGTCCGGTTAACTGACGCGCCACTTTGTGAATAGTCTTCACTTGGCGTTTCTTCTGAAATTGTTTTAAGTGACGTACAAGAAATAAAAACACCACAAAAAATACTGGCCAAGTTAGCGCCGCTAACATGTATCCACCAACAAGCCACGGCAGAAATAAATCCATCGGGTTATGAAGCGCCATATTCACGGATTCCATGACGGTTAAGCCTTCGGGCATATCCAAAGCAACATGCAAACCAAATAATGAAAATGTCGCCACGCCCAGATGGTAACTTAGCCACCACATAAACGGAAAAGTCCATGGATTGCCGATGATCGTCCCGACAAGTGACGCAAAATAATTCGCGCGCAAACAAAATGACAAAATAAAAGCCTGTACAATATGTGTTCCAATAATCGGCGTAAAAGAAATCGATGCACCCGCCGCCATACCACCTGCGATGCGGTAAGGACTGTCTGACAATCGCAAAACGCGATGCAGCATATATTTAGCCGTACGAATCCAGCCCATAGACGGCCATACGGTTTCCCGCATCGACTGTAAGAATGTTAATGGACTTTTTCGTTGGAACATATATACCGCCTTAACTTATATTATCATGAACTAAAAAGTAAATTCACGCATAACGCCCTTAGACCCCTTTTTCATAACCAAGCGAACTGTTTGTCCTTGCAAAAGCTCCTGCAAGTTTTCAACGCCATCAGGCGCTTTTATGCGTAACATCGCACGACGAGGGTCATCATCTTGCAGTTCCACTTCAGGCTTTCCAATAAGCAAAACTGTATCACCCGCATCAACAAAAAGGTCTACATGATCAAAACCGTGGGTGGCACGCGCCGCAACAACTAAACTATCTTTAGATAGCACCGCAAGGTTAATCCCTAATGTTGATATTTCACCATCATGGGGCAAACGGCGCTTAGCAAAACGCATCTTTCCCTGATTTCTCGCCAAAATTTTATCTGATAAATCAGAATATTTTGGGATAGTTAGTACAAATTCTTGTGGCACACACACCATTTTACAGACCATATAAAACGCCTTTATTTGACGGTTATAGCTCGTATTATCTTCAAAATCTGGCGCTAATTTAAGCTCAATTGGAAAAGCCGCTTTTTCCTTATATACAAAACTCGTCAAACCATAGGCCTCATAACGCTCTGGTACAGGCCATTTAATGCTCGCTTCTTGAATACCGCTTTCAGGTAGCGGCGTTAAGCTTAAGGGAATACCCGCATCCCCCGGCAACCGCCAATAACTATGCCAATCATCCGCAAATTCCATTTGCAGTAACGCTTGATAAGACAGCGCATCTTCATGCATATCTTGCGCACTTACAAGCAGCCTTACACGCGATTCTTTCGCTTCATGCCAAATATCACCCTCAGCCATCGCGTTATTTGCAAAAACGAGTAGCACCAAGGCGCTCAAATATGGTAAAATTTTAATGTATTCCATTTGCTTTTATTTTTGGTTAAACCTATATATTGATAATAAGTGTTTATCGCCATAAATAAAGGAATATCTGTTTATAAGGGCTAAAAATGTCGGACGACAAACAAACTAAACCTTCTTCCTATTTGGCTGGCAAGTTATTGGTGGCCATGCCGTCTATGGATGATGATAACTTCAAGCAAGCGACTATATTCCTCTGTGCACATGACGAAAAAGGCGCAATGGGGCTTATCGTTAATGATAAAATGCCAAATATAGATTTTGAACAGCTGCTTATAAAACTGAAAATTGAGCGCGGCGATGGCCGCAGCGTAAAAATGCCGGTTCTACGCGGCGGACCGCTTGATTCATCACGCGGTTTTGTCCTGCACAGTAAAGATTTCAACCGTAAAGACACAATTGATGTTAATGACCGCTTTAGCGTTACAGGCACAATGGATGCCTTAAAAGCCATTGCGGATGGCACAGGGCCTAATGATGCAATCTTTATGCTCGGCTATTCTAGTTGGGGCGCTGGCCAATTAGAAACAGAACTTAAAGAAAATAGTTGGATTATCGTTGATGCTGATAGCGACATTATTTTCAACACAACGCCTGATAAAGTGTGGCGTAAGGCCCTATCTAAAATTGGGGTTAATCCAGACATGATATCCAACGTCACCGGCAACGCCTAGTTACTTAACATAAATTTGTCAGCCTACATAAACTATGTTACACTCCCAATGCGTTAATTTTATCAAGGGGGCAGCATGAGCGCGCATAAAAATCTACAATTGCATGAAGCTGGAGAAAGCGCCCTTCAAGAAAGCCTATCCGCCTTCCATAAGCTCTATATGGCCGCCGATAAACAAGAAAAAAGCGTTCATGAAATTATTCAGGCGATTACTGAAAAGCGTATAATTTATTTGGCAGAGCCATGGATCAACAGCGAGTCAAATACCGTCGCAAATGAGCTACTATTTCGATACCGTTATGCGCCGGGTCAAATTTGCAGCTTTGGGGATATTTGTAAGACCATCATTAACGCAGATTTAACTGCTGAATTTGATCTGGTTAATGTCTTCAATATTTTAAGTTGGATGCCCAACGACCAAAACAATGTCACAGCGTCTATCAATATTGGTCATGACCTACTAACAAAACCGTATCTCATGGACAAAATATTAAATGTAGTCAGCACACGAAGTGGTCCATCTATTATTTTTGAAATCCTGGAGGATGACCGCCAATTTACAAATGATGAAATCGAATATCTAAAAACCTTAAAAGACAAAGGCATGACCTTTGCCTTAGATGATCTCAGGATAAACTATCCATCTGATTGGCAACGCCTTGAATCTTTAAAAGATATTGTCTCCTACGTCAAATTAGACGGTGAAGCATCCATTCGCCCATATATCAATCAAGACTCAGATGGGCTTTTAGAGATAGAAGAAAACATCAGAAAAATCAAAACACTCTGCGGTGCGGATTGTAAAATTATTGCTGAGTGGGTGCAAACCCCTGAAGAAGCAGAAAAATTATTCGAAATAGGCGTGCACGCCATACAGGGTCACGACATCATAATGCACCAAAGCACATCACAAAAAACAAACACGCAGCAAAATCAAAAACGATTCAAATAAGAGTCATCACGACGCACGTTTATAGACATGCGCGTCACTCGGAAACACGCCCGCACGTACTTCATGGCTATATTGCGCCGCTGCCGCGTCTATGTTCTGCGCAAGCTGCGCATATTGTTTTACAAATTTAGGGACATGTTCAACAAACAGCCCCAACATATCATCTGTAACTAAAATTTGCCCGTCACAATATGGTGATGCCCCAATGCCGATAGTTGGTACACTCACTGCATCAACAATAGCACGGCTTGATTGTTCAACTGTACCTTCGATAACCAAGGCGATAACACCAGTTTTCTCAATCTCTTGCGCGGCAAGGATAAGTTCAGCCGTTTCGGCATCATTGCGCCCTTTTAATTTATAACCGCCTTCTTTTTCAACGCTTTGCGGCTGCAAGCCGATATGCGCCACAGTAGGAATTTCCGCCGCCGCCAAGGCGTGATAAATATGCAACAGTTCAAGGCCGCCTTCAATTTTTATCGCATCACAGCCTGTCTCATCGATGACGCGTTTCGCGTTCATGACTGCGTCAGCGGCATCATGCTCATAACTGCCATAAGGCATGTCCACTACGACAAAAGAATGCTTCACCCCGCGCATCACGGCCTGACCATGATTAATCATCATATCAAGAGTGACCCCTAACGTATTGTCCATCCCATAAACGACCATCCCCAATGAATCGCCAACCAACAGCAAATCACAATGCTTATCAAGCACACGCGCCACCGGCGTTGTATAGGCCGTTAAACACACAATTTTCTCACCAGATTTATATATATTCTGCAAATCATGCTGCGTTAATCGTCCAATTCTATCCATAAGACACTCCCTTCAAATGCAAATTCACCCTTATATTTACTAAACATATTCTAAAAACTTAGGCAAATATTAATGTCTAACCCACATAATATTAAAGCGTTATTAGTAGGATGTAATTATATGCCAAGGCCAAACCATTTTAACAATAGAAACAGAGCTACGCCTGAAAACGTGTTCAAAGAGGAAGCGCTGGACGCATCTGATAATCCCAACACATTAGTGATTGATAAACAGGAATTGGAAGGCCTGTCAGGGCTTGCAAAGGCAGATAATATTATAGAAGAGGCCCATGACCAGCTGCCCGAAGACGCCGCACAGGCCTACACCGGTAATTTAGGGACATTACAAAAGCTTAGCCTTGCCCATAAATTCCAAGGTAGCGCTGCAAGCTCAAAAGATGAGCATATACAACATAATGATGAGCTGGTAACTGTTTGCGTCATTCAACATGGCAATATAGAAGAAGAAAGCTTTAAAAAACGCATCAACCTTCTGGCTGGTGCAACTGGTGTTGATGCTGAAAGCATTGAAAAGAATTTCAAAGGGAACATCAAAGATTATGGCCGCTTTACTGGTGGACATGAAGGCGAACATTGTAATGGCATAAATTCTGATCACCCTGCAGACCGCCTTATGCTAGAAACTCACGCCGATGAATCTGGCTACGCAAATATTGATGCCACAACCAAACAAGAATTAATGGATTACCGATCTTTAGCTTCATTCTATGGAGACATCAAACACGCGACGACGCCATTACTCAACGGCAACCACCCCGAAACAGGTCGCGCAGAAGTCGCCGAACTCCATATTGGCGCTGCACGCATTTATGGGGACCTAGTCCGTGATTATTTAGATGGCGCGAAACTTGGTGAAACACTGGAACAGACCCCCGAGAAATACTTTGAAGCCGCAAGCGAAATGACGGCTGACTTGGCCGCAGCCGCTGAAAATATGCCTGATGGTCCTGAAAAATTAAAACAAATTGTGCTTGCCGAAGCCATAACCAATTACACAAATGATTTTGAAGATGCCTATCGCCGCCGCATTTTGGGTCAAGATGCCCCTGTCCGCGACTATGTGGAACTCGCTTCACCCGATCAGAAAGAGGCCTATTACAATAATGTTCATAGCCGCGATTATTTTGAAGACGCGAACACAGAAGAAGTATTAAAAGACGTTAAAGACACCATAGAGCTTTACAAGCCAAATACAAATATATCAAATGGTGCAATCTTAAATATGAACAATACAGAAGTCACCGCCCCAAATGTCGATGAACAACGCCCAGCCATAAATATCACGCCACAGCAGCTCGGCGGATAAAGTCATCCATATAGCGCAGACGCGTAGCCCAGCCCATTTTTCATGGCACAGAAGCTCGCTAGACGCGCCTCCTGCGGATCGTCAATTACAGGACTGCTATGCCAACGTGCCCCCATATCAGGGTTCATAAGAACATCTAAATGATCTGTGCCCTTGATAAAGCATAAATGGGTCGGGTTCGCTTCAATGACTTCATGTGGTTTAACCTGCACCGTACCAGTTTTAAAAGCATGTTCAGGAATACCGAAATAATCACGCAAATACAGTAACGTCCCACGGCGGCCAAATAAAGTTGCCGTCATATGCGAGTCACATTCATCAATATGAGGAATAGCTGTGCGATATACGCCGCGGCGACTTGGCACGTAGCGCAAACTATCAATATACCCGCCTGCACCAGTTACAAAATTAAATACATCACTTAAAATATCTTCTTTTTCTTTAATCAACCCAATTAGATCTTGCTGTGCCGCCGATAAGTGATGATATGCCCCTATTTCCCAGGGGCGTAAACGTTCTAGAAAAGGCTTACATCCATCAAGCTCGGTAGCAGAAAGCCGTTTTGCTACCGCATCAAATACCCCCGCCAAAGGGGACAGCACAAGCACCGTATTTACATCGGTATACTCATACGCATGCGCCGCTGCCTCAATATCGGAAGCCATCATTATATGCGGGTCAGAATATGTTCTAACGCTAAAGTCAGCCAAAATGAAATCACCTGATAATATGAAAAGAGCGATAGAATATGATAAAAGTAGGATTTATGGCAAGATGAACTTGTTGTGCAGTGCAAATGGAATGCTTTTTAGGTACTCTGCACGGATATGCCCCACGCATCAAGCAAGCGGTTATTTTGGTCCGGTAAGCCGAGCGTGACGCGTATGGCGCGCGGTATCTGCGCGGACATATCGCGCAAAACAACGCCCGCAGCCGCAGCTTTCTCCATCATCTTGGCCGCATCTTTCACTTCCACGAGCAAGAAATTTGTGGCGGACGGCCAGACGCGCTCAACATCCAATGACCCGTTAAGCGCCAAGGTCATACGCTCGCGTTCTTCAATAATAATTTTACGAATATTCTCAAGCTGAGTCTGATGTTCAGGCGATAGCGCACGCAGCGCGACATCCATAACAGGGCGTGTCATTGGGTAAGGCGGCAAGACCTTACGCAAAAAGGTCATCACATCTTTATGCCCAATGGCGCACCCCAAACGCGCCCCCGCCAACGCACGTGCCTTTGACATGGTGCGCAGTAAAATAAGCTGCGGATTAAAAGGGAGCAAAGATAGAAGCTTTTGTTCATCACAAAACTCTATATACGCCTCATCCACCACAACAATCGCCTTACTCTTCTGAATCACATCTATTAAATCTTTTTGATTAATTAATGTGCCTGTTGGATTATTTGGCGAACATAAAAACACTACTTTAATATGGTTTTGTCCATTTGCAGCGGCGATAATATCATCTTTCTTAAGGGCAAAACTATATGGGTCAAGTGAGACAGAATGAACCGGCGTTGCATTTACAGCGGCATATTGCGCATACATACCAAATGTAGGCGGCGTGTTTAAAATAGCGTCTTGCGTGCCCGGCTGACAGAAGGTACGAATAATGATGTCTATCGCCTCATCTGACCCACGAGTCATCATAATATTTTGCGGGTCAACCTTATATAGCGCAGCCAATTGATTAAGCACTTCGGAAGGCTGCTGCGATTCATAACGGTTCAGCCCCGTGCCACCCGGAAAAGGTTCAACTGGCGATTCATTTGCATCAAAAAACACAGGCGATACACCCGCCTGTGCCTGACCATCCGTCAAAGAGCGCGCCGAGCTATAAGCCTTCATCGCACGGACATCACCACGAACCAGATTCAAAACATCTTTAATATCCATCTAACGCCTCATCACCGCAAAACATTTTATTTTAAAAAGAAACTTTCAAAGCCCCATAGATTGGTGCGCCACCACCTTCTATTGCGCGAAAGCAGTAACAGAAAATAAAAAATTAACCACAAAAATACGCAATAATTTCATAGGGATATATTCACGCAATCGTATCATAAACCACAACACTATAAAATAAAAAAAGGCCTGCATCTTTATCAAAATGCAGGCTTTTAAAAATATATTTAGGGGTAAATTATGACGGGTTAACCGTTGGACGATAATCTTCTTTCTTAACCTCATCAACATTAACCACGCGCATACGTGCTTCGTAGACATCAAGCAGTTCTTTCGCTTCATCTTGGGTCAGCACGCCCAAAGTCACAGCATTAGCCACACGATCTGCGAATTGTTCGTTTTGCTTCAATCCTGATTGACGGTCCGCCTCGTTCAGTTTCTTCTCAAGGTCTTGCGCCGCCAATGTGCCTTCAAACGCCTTTTTCAAGTCAGCAATCGGGCCACCAGATTCTTTCGGGAAGTACACTTCTTCAGTCAGAAGTTTCAGCGTATCGCCGTTTTCACTCAATGACTTCGTGATTTCATCCTGTAATTTACCAGAAGGCTTCTTGTGGCGATGACCAAATGTCCCAGACAGAACTTTCAGTTTTAAACGCACCACATTGCCAAAGAAACCACCCATCGGGTATGTGTCTTTCTGCAATACATCGGTTAACGCCTCATGCGCTTTGTGCAAATTATCTTCAATCGCATAACGCGCCAATGACAATTCCGCAGGGTTCGCGCCACGTTTTTCGTATTGACGAATAACCGATGACGCAATGTACAAATGCGACAATACATCACCAAATTTCGCAGATGCGCGCTCTTTAAATTTCAGCTTCGCACCCAAAATAGATGATGTCGGGTTTGCAACCGCATTAAAAGACGCACTGACCTGATCAATACGATGTGCATATTCACGCATTTCCTTGCTCAAATGTGACTTAGGCGAGAATAGGCGCTTAAGACCGCTATTCGCATACAGGCTGCGCGCAGCGCTAACAAATTGTGAACCAACAAGTTTTAAGCCAATCCATGTCGCTTTCATTGTCTTTTCTTCCGCAACCGCTTCTTGCATCGGTTGGAAATATGGGTGCAAACGGTAACTACCCTGACCAAAGATCAACATGTTACGCGTAAGAATATTTGCACCTTCCACAGTAATGGCAATCGGGATTGCTTTATAACTGCCCTGTGTGTAGTTGCTTGGGCCAGAGATAATGCCCTTACCAGCCTGCACATCCATACCATGCATAACTGTGTCACGACCAAGCTCTGTCGCATGATATTTCGCAATCGCCGACGGAATAGCTGGCTTCTCACCACTATCCACCAAATCAAGCGTTGCATCTTTCAATGCACGAATGGCATAAGCCTTACCCGCCATATCAGCAATTTTCTCAGACACACCTTCAAAGTTTTTAATTTTCGTGCCGAATTGCTGACGAATGGTTGAATAGGCTGTTGTTGTATATGTTTGCAATTGCCCCGTGGCAGAGCCCATTGATGGCAACGAGTTCGCACGACCTTCCGACAAACACTCAACCAACATACGCCAGCCTTTACCAGCGTTGTCCGCGCCGCCAACAATTGAATCAAGTGGAACAAACACGTCTTTACCGCGTGTTGTACCGTTCATAAACGCCATATCCATTGGACGGTGGCGGTTACCAATTTCAACACCTGTTGTGCTTGTCGGGATCAGTGAAACCGTAATCCCCGGCTTCTCACCCTTACCAAGCAAGTTTTCTGGATCTTCCAAATGGTAAGCAAGGCCAAGAACCGTTGCAACAGGCGCCAATGTAATGTAACGCTTATTCCATGTCAGGCTAATGCCGACCTCACCCGTTTTCGGGTCTTTCTTAACAATACCCTTAGCTTGGATATTACCTGCATCCGAACCCGCATTAGGTTCAGTTAGTGCAAAACATGGCACGTCTTTACCTGTCGCCAATGACTGAAGATAACGATCCTTTTGTTCCTGCGTACCATAATGTGAAAGCAATTCACCTGGGCCTAATGAGTTTGGCACCATGACTGTCACAGCCGCTGTCGCCGAACGCGTAGAAAGTTTCGTCACCACAGCTGAACGCGCACGCGCCGAAAACCCGAGGCCGCCATATTCTTTAGAAATAAGCATGCCTAAGAATTTTTTGTCTTTAATATAGTCCCAAACCGCCTTTGGCAGATCACCATCTTGCTCGATCTGATAATCATCAAGCATTTCACAAAGCTCTTCTGTTTCATTCTCGATGAACGCTTTTTCTTCCGCTGTTAATTCACCCGGATCATACCCACCTACAATGGCTTTCCAGTCTGGCGAACCATTATAAAGGGAGCCTTCGATCGCGCTCGTCGTACCGGCATCAAGCGCCTCTTGTTCAGTACGGGACACTGGCGGCATTAAGGATTGTAAAAATTTAAGGTATTTGCCTCTGATCGACATAGTTTGGAACTCCCACTTATGATTTTAACTAAAAAACCGCACCCTCTAATATTAGCATTTAATGGTTAACAAAAAGCCTTTATTTGCAAATTTATTTATATTTTTTTTATTATATGACAAGACTTTGGCATTATTTTTTACATCGGTCAAGACCATGTCCACAGCTTTATACTATCAATTGACAAGTTTATATTTTCCCAAGGGCAATAAAACTGCAACAATGCTAAATTCTTAATAATTGCCTCTTGACATATTACAAAAACTCAGCTTAATTAGTCGATCTAATAAGTAAAAATAATAAAATACAGGGATGGAGAAATGAGCCAGAATCAAGCGCCGAAGGGCGATAACGGTCAAAATGCGCCGAAAAAAGATCAACCCGGTTTTCTAAAAAGAAACTTCATGAGCGTTGCATTAATTGCAGGCGCAAGCTTCTTTGCCTATAACTATCTATCACAAGATAATAACGCCCCTGTTGCTTATGATTTGATGACAAGCTCAGAATTTGTGCATGTTTTAGGCGATGGTGACATAAAATCTGCAAAGATTGAACAAGTTGATGGCCAATATGTTGTAACTGGCACATTAAATGTCAATGACTACAAAAAGCCTGACGCAGAGCCAAAACAGCTAAGCGAAAAAGAACTAGCGCAAGGCCCGAAATATAAAGCAGTTTTTGAAACATCAAGCCCTGCTGGGCTTTTAGCCGCGCAGAATGTGCCAACAAAAACAGTTGATTACGATCCGTACAAACGCCCAGCCGCTGAAATCATTACGATCGATGACCTTGAAATGCTTATCGACCAAGGCAAAGTTGCCGGCATCGCTTACACAAATAACGGCACAGGCCACGGCACTATTTTTGAAGGCGTTTACAAACCTGTAAAAGGTGACAATGACTATGAGGTCACCTTCCGTACTGCAGAACATGGCGCAAACACAGAAAACGTTATCAAGAAAATTCACGATGCAGGCATTAAACGCTCTTACATCGCACCAGAAGCGCCAAGCTCTTTCATGAGCTGGATTCCAACCTTATTGCTTATCGGCGCAATCATGTTTATCGCCCGCTGGCAAATGGGCGCAATGGGCGGCGGCGGTGCTGGCGGCGTTGCCAACCGTAAAAGCCATCAGCAAATCAATCCTGAAGAGATCGAACAAGGCTTTGATGATGTTCAGGGCATTGACCATGCGAAGAAATCATTGCAACAAATGGTACGCTACCTGAAAAACCCTGAAAAACTCTCAAAAATGGGCGGTAAACCACCAAAAGGTGCGTTGCTTTCAGGGCCTCCAGGTACAGGTAAAACTATGCTTGCCAAAGCTGTTGCCAAGGAAGCGGGCGTTCCGTTCTTCTCAATCAACGGTTCTGACTTTGTTGAAATGTATGTCGGCACAGGCGCACGCCGCGCCCGTCAGTTATTCGAAGACGCACGCGCGCATTCACCATGTATCATCTTCATAGATGAAATCGATGCCGTTGGCGGTAACCGTGGTGGCAATATGACCAACGGCCATAGTGAGCAACAACAAACATTGACACAAATCCTAACGGCAATGGATGGTTTTGAAGCAGATAGCGGCATTGTCGTTCTTGCTGCGACCAACCGCCCAGAAAGCCTTGACCCTGCACTTACACGTGCTGGTCGTCTTGACCGTAAAATCGTCGTCGATGTACCCGACCTAGCAGGCCGCGTTAAAATTCTTGAGAAATATGTTGGCGAAGCAAGCTGCGCTGATGATGTTAACATCGAACAGCTTGGGCAATCTACACCAGGTTGGCCGGGTGCAGAACTACGCAATCTTGTAAACGAAGCTTTAGCGCTCGCCGAAGATCAAGGCCGAGATGAAGCCAATATGATGGACTTCATCAATGCCCGTGACAATTTGGTGTTTGGTGAAAAACGCTATTTAAACATTACGGAAGAAGAGCGCATGCTCACCTGCCGTCACGAAGCAGGTCACGCCATTTTGATGAAATACACAGATGGTAGTGACAAAATCCTTAAAGCAACAGCCGTTCCACGCTCAAAAACATTGGGTATGGTTGAAACCGTCTTTGAAGGCGACAAAGTTTCATATAACAAGAAGCAGCTTCTTGCCCTTATGGATACGTTTATGGCAGGCCGCTTGGCTGAAGAAATCTTCCATGGTGAAGATTCTGTAACAACTGGCGCATCTAACGACATTAAACAAGCCACAAAAATCGCGCGCCAAATGGTGCTTGATTGGGGCTGGTCACGTTTTGGCATGCAAAGCTTCACCGAAGAACAGCGCGCTACATTCCTTTCACAAGGCTCATCATCTTTAATCGATATGTCGAACGAACAGAAAAAAGACCTTGATGAAGAAATCAACAAACTCATCAAAGAATCCGAAGAACGCGCACGCAAGGTGATCGAAGATCGTACGGCTGAGCTTCTGGCGGTTGCTGATGCGCTTTATGAATATGAAACCATCACAGGTGACGAAATTGACCTTGTCTGTTCTGGCGGGAAAATTTCCCGCAAGCCGACAGAGGCCGCAAATGATAACAACAAAAAGACTGCGGGCAACAACCAGCAGCAAGGACCATCTCAAGACGGGCCACAAATGAATATGGGCTAAAATAAGAAGTTTAATTTATAAAACGCACATATATACAAACAATAAACTTTAACTCCTGCAAAACTGAGCAATTTGCGCCGATTTGCAGGAGTAATTCTATCAAGATAAAACTATTATTAGCACAAAAACAAAATGCGCAACTACCGCATTAACGCAAACACAGCGCCCAACAAAACAACTAAAGAAAAATCAGGCTAAACCAAAACAGCTTAAGGCATCTTCTCCTCAATTGGGGCATTATGATCATGCGGCTTTGGTGCAAGATAGACAATGCGTCTGCGCCAAAAGATAAACGCCATAAAGCCCCATTCCGTTACCATCAAAAACAGCGGATAGAACAATACCGTCAAGCTAAATTCAGGCACAGTCAGCAAAATAAAGAAATAACGCAGCCCCGCCCAAAAGTAAGACACGGGCGGCTCACTACTTGGGTCAACATAGGTTTTACGAACTGTTGGATAAAAGGTAAGAATATCAATACAAATGATCAAAACAAGCGTCAAAACCGGGTCTTTTGTAACAACCCACACAGGAATTAGCGTCAATCCTGCCAAAAAAGCTACCCAATCCGACCTTTTTATATCCTTTTCACCATAAAATAGCGCCAAAAAGGCCACAAACCAGCACGTAAGCCCCACAAATAACAGCATGTATGCCGAGAAATCGCCACCCAACTTCAACTGCGCATACGCCCCAATCGAAATAATCAGCCCCCAATTAACCCAGCTAAATAAGTGCGGACGTGTCTCGCGTTTAAATATACTAATGAAATATGTGCCATAACGAATGATGGACACCAAAACGGTCAAAACTGCAAAAATAAACGCACGCTCAAAAAACTGTTCCATATAAAACCTTCAATACCGAGGGAAAGAATATTTCGACTTCCCTTGAAAATACTATTCACATCCCTTATGTTTGTACCATATTTATGGTTTTGTATAGCGAAATGCAAAACATATCCAGTATGCGCTTTAATGTGACTTGGCTCACATTCAATAATAAGAATAAAAATCAAATGCGCATAGAACAATCAAATATATGGTGTATTCATGGTTGCGATTAGCTTCATTGCTTTTCTTTTATTATTTGTATGTGTTGGCGTTTTATCTTTTTCAAAAAAGAAAACCACATCACAAGATTACCTTCTTGCCAGCCAGAACATAAAACCTTGGCTCGTCGCGTTATCCGCCGTAGCTACCAATAATAGCGGCTATATGTTTATTGGCCAAATCGGCTTTACCTATATGTATGGGCTACACTCTATTTGGCTTATGATTGGCTGGGTTGTTGGTGACTTCTTCACTTCAACTTTCGTTCACAAACGACTGCGTGAAGTTTCCGAAGAACGGAAAGTCATGAGCTTCGCAAGCCTCATCAGTGAATGGCATGGCCATAATTACAAAAAACTGCGCGTTCTATGCGGCCTGATTACTGTTATGTTCCTTGGCACCTACGCCGCCGCGCAGCTTAATGCGGGCAGTAAAGCACTACATATCATGTTTGATTGGGACTATTCTGTCGGCGCAATTATCGGCAGTATAATCGTCCTATCTTATTGTTTTGCTGGCGGCATACGCGCATCGATATGGACAGATGCCGCACAATCTTTCGTAATGTTTGCGGCAATGGCCATCATGGTCTTTATTGGCATAAGCACGGTTGGCGGCTTTGGGCCATTCATGGAAAGCTTAAATAACGTTTCCCCCAAATATATGGATTTATTCCCTGATACCACCTTATTTGGCAGCAATGCTGTCGCCTCTATTTTATTCGTCATGGGCTGGTTCTTTGCAGGCATAGGCGTTATTGGTCAGCCGCACATAATGATCCGCTTTATGACGATCGATGATGCAGACAAAATTTGGAAGGCGCGCTCATATTATTATGGCTTCTATATCGCTTTCTATGCGCTGACGATAATTACAGCGCTCGCAGCACGCCTTTTACTTCCTGAGGTTGATGCCTTTGATGCGGAGCTAGCTTTGCCAGCATTAGCGCAAGAGCTTCTTCCAGAAATCCTTGTGGGCTTAGTTCTCGCAGGTCTTTTCGCCGCAACAATGTCTACAGCAGATTCACAAATATTAAGCTGTACAGCAGCGCTAACAAATGACCTGTTCCCTCAAAAGCTATCTGGTTATAAGACCAATAAGTTTGCGACCGTGTTCATCACCGCTCTAGCCTTGATGATCGCGCTGTTTGGCAGCAAAAGCGTCTTTAGCCTTGTACTGATCGCATGGTCTGCGTTAGCCAGTGCATTTGCCCCTATACTCATTCTGCACGCGCTAAACCGTGACACAACGGAAAACCAAGCAATTGCAATGGTTGTCGGGGGCATAGGATCTATGTTAGCGTGGCGTCACTTTGGTTTAAACGACATAACTTATGAAATCGTTGCCGGCATCACTGGCGGTTTTGTAATATATCTCGTCTATGGGGTGTTACTCAAAATCACAGGACATAACGGCAACAAAGTTAAGGCATAAATGACAACAGTTATTCTTCTTGATGGCGGGATGGGGCAAGAGCTTATAAAACGCGCCAAAGCCCCAATTACACCCCTATGGTCTGCGCAGGTTATGCAAGACCATCCTGATCTAGTAGAAGATCTGCATCTGGAATTCATAGAAGCCGGTGCAAAAGTCATAACGCTTAACACATATACAGCCACGCCAGGCCGCCTAGCAAGAGATGCCGATGCCGCCTCCCTAAACCCAATACATGAAAGCGCCATTAAGGCGGCACACAACGCCGTAAATAGAAGCGGAAAGCAAGACATTCGGGTTGCGGGGTGCCTTCCCCCTTTGATGGCAAGCTATTTAAGCGCCGAAGCCCCAGACTATCTAACCAGTCTTGACCACTATCAGTCCCTTGTTGATCTACAGCAACATGATGTTGATTTATTTATATGCGAAACAATGTCAAATATTGCCGAAACCAAAGCCGCAGCCACTGCCGCCAAAAGCACAGCAAAAGAGACATGGGTCAGCTTTGTCCTTAACGAAAGAACCAAAAAACTCCCCTCTGGCGAACAAATCGAGCGCGCCGTTTTCGAATTAGAAGCTTTGGGCGTTGACGCCATCCTCATTAACTGCTGTTCCCCAGAGACCATTAACCAAGCATTGCCAACCCTCACAAAACTGCATGATAATATTGGCGCCTATGCGAATGCGTTTGAAAACACAGATGCCTTAACCGCGGGCGGCACGGTAGAGTGCCTAAATGAACGCCAAGATATTCTTCCCAAATCATATGCCGAACAAAGCCTACAATGGATTAATCAAGGTGCCAAAATAATCGGTGGATGCTGCGCCATTGGTCCTGAGCATATAAAAACACTTCATGATCGCTTAATAGCTGAGGGCATAGAGATAAAATCCACCATCTAACCCTGTTTTAGACATTAAAACCAACAAAAAAGCCCCCGCAGCATAACACTACGGGAGCCCATATATAGCATTTCAATTTTCTAAACGAAATTACCCTTCTGCCGCCATTGGTGTAATTTCAAAGGCCGTTTCATCCGCATCATTAGCTGTCTCAATATTAAGCGCCTTTGCACGCGCCGCAGACAGTAATGAATTTTTGATCGTCTTCAAGCGATCTTCTGCGTCACCTTCATCTTTACCAAGTGAAATGGTCACAGATTCAAGCAATGCGCCTGCGCCAATTTGCTGTTCTGAGCGCAAGCGGCGTACGCCAGCGAGCGTTTTTAGGACGTAATCCATATCCGCCGCACCGTCATGAGCAATAATCGCCGCATCAGCCTTTGGCCATGCTGATACATGAAGAGATGAATAGTCTTCGCCAAACTTACCCGCTTGCTGATAAATTTCTTCCGTTACAAATGGTGTAAACGGCGCAAATAAACCAAGCAGCATGCGCAGGGAGTCAAACAAAGTTGCCTGCGCTGATAGGCGCGCCGCATCATCCCAATCATAATTATCCCAGAAGCGCGCCTTAATAAGCTCCAGATAGTTATCACAGAATGTACCCCAGAAGAACTTATGTAGCTTGTCTTTGGCGCTCGCATAATCAAACCCATCAAAAGACTTCGTCATATCATCGGCCAGCTTATGCAAGTTTTTCAAAAGCCAGCGGTCTTCCAATGTGCGGTCTTCAAATTTCGGAAATTTGCTTGGGTCAACATCATCGCCCAAATACATAAACGCCATACGCGCCACGTTCCAAAGCTTAACAACAATCTTACGGCCGTCTTTGACTTCTTTTTCGTGGTAACGTAGATCTTGACCAAGGTGCGAGTTCGCCGCCCAGTAACGCAGGGCATCGGCGCCGTATTTCTCAACAACTGAACCTGGGTCATAACGGTTATAACCATTCGCATCGGTAAATTTCTCAAGGTCACGTTTGGAAACCTTCTTACCTTGCTCATTGAGGCCCCAACCTGAAATCATCACGTTTTTCCATGGTAGGGTATCTGTGTGATATTCAGATTTAATCAATGTATAGAACAGCCATGTGCGAATAATTTCAAAGGCCTGAACGCGCAGATCCATTGGGTAAATATCCATAGAACCCTTAACCTCATCACGCCCCGCCCAGTTGGCGTTAATCAGCGGCGTAAGCGATGACGTCATCCATGTTTCCATCACATCTGTTTCAGGCACAATCGTCATGCCCGCATATTTTTCCTGTGCCCATTTTGGCGGCGCAGATTCAATCGGGTCAATCGGCAGGTCAGCTTCATCAGCGACAATCACATCACCTGTTTCTTTTACATACCAAATTGGGAATGGCACGCCATAGAAACGCTGACGCGAGATGTTCCAGTTATATTTTAGGCCATCAATCCAGTGTTCCAGACGAACCTTCATCCAGTCAGGGAACCACTCAAGCTCATCCATACGCTTACGGAAGCGGTCTTTGTGGTCAAGTACGTTAATGAACCACTGCGGCGCCATCACAAATTCAACTGGTTGCTCCGAGCGCTCACCTACAGTCACATTTTGAACAACTTTTTGTTCACCGCGGATAAGGTCGGCTTCTTTAAGGTCCTTTACAATATGCGCGCGGGCATTAATCGCATCAAGGCCTGCATATTTGCCGGCCATCTCAGTCATTTTTCCATCTGGACCCAAGATAATACGTGTATCAAGATTATCTTCTTTCCACTTTTTAACGTCTTCACCATCACCAAATGTACAAACCTGCATCAAGCCTGTGCCAAATTCCAAATCAACTTCTTCGGATGTTTTGATCGGCACTTCACGGCCATCTGAAAGCGGGACAATGGCTGTTTTACCAACCAAATGTTGGTAACGCGTATCTTCTGGGTTGAAATACATCGCCACACAAGCCGGAATAAGCTCTGGACGTGTGGTTGAGATAACCAAGTCATTGCCTTCCGCATCTTTAAAAGCAATGTCATACATCTTGCCTTTACGCTCAATTGTCTCACAATCAGCCTGCGCGAGCGCTGTTTCAAAATGCGTATCCCACTGCACAGGTTCGTCTGAACGGTAAATCAAACCTTTATTATATAAATCAAGGAATGACTTTTGTGCTGTGTGGCGTGAACGATCATCAATAGTTGAATAACGCAATGTCCAGTCCACAGACAGGCCAAGCGAGCGCCAAAGCTCTTCATAAGTTTTCGCACCTTTTTGTGTTTCATCAATACATAGTTTGCGGAATTCACTGCGCGTGGTTTTTTTCTTATTGATTTTATAGGTTTGTTCAACATAACGCTCTGTCGGTAGGCCATTATCATCAAAACCCATTGGGTAAAAAATGTTAAAACCAAGCATACGTTTGTAACGAATAACAATTTCTGCCTGCGTATAAGACATCGCGTGACCAACATGCAAATGCGCTGCCGATACATATGGCGGCGGCGTATCAACCGAAAATAGCGGCTTATCTGAATTTGGGTCATAATCATGAATGCCTGTCGCATCCCACAGGGTGCGGCATTTATTTTCTAAATCTGCATTTTCAAAACTTTTATCAAGTTCAGGAAAGTTTACCATTCTCGTCTCTCTTTTCCGCTCGGCAATTAAATTCTTATTAGTCGTTTGAGTTTGTTTTGGGACAAGTCATTTGGGGTGAGGCCAATAAGGCATAGCTGAACGACAAATGACGCCGTAACAAAACAAACCGAAACGACTATAAACACTGCACTTTATAGCGGGTTTAAGGATAATTCAAGATGATAAGCGCATATGACACGCAAAGAAATAATGAATTTTACGGCTGCGGGTCAAATTGCCCATGACGCAAGAAATTAATTGTTGCCTGCTGCGCATCTACATGGCTTGGCAAACCAATGTGATTGGCTAACACAACCAGATGTTCCTTCATATAAGGATGATGCGTACTCGCTACCGAAACACGGCCATCATTTTCTTTGCCATTAAAGAGGTTTCGCGCAACAAAATAAAGCCTGTTTTCATTACCCGCAATGGACCCTAGCTCATACGGCAATGGTGCTACATTCTGCAATGCCGCCTGACGAAAGGCCGTTGTTAGCTCCTGTCCCGCAGGGCCAAAGACATGGTTATAATATTTACTGTTTAAATAATGACGGCTCATATAATCGGAAATATCGCTGCCGTGATATGGCGTTCCGAGCGTTACAACACGTCCCAAACAGTTAGGTGTATGGTTTTTGAGGATCTCTGCTGTAACCAAACCGCCCATAGAAAATCCAACGAAATGCGTACGCTGCGCTGACTTATTGAAGGTTGGGCTAATATGTTTTTGTGAAAGATATTCTGCGCATTCAGCAATAGTTAATGTCGTTGACGGATAATCCCAATTATGCACCTCATAGCCCGCCTTAACAAGCGCAACTTCAAGATCCACCAGATCCAAATAACTGCCCGTTGCCCCATGAAGAATGACAACACGTTCATTTTGATTATCGCAGCTTTTTGGATCTATCTGACACTTTGCCTTTTTATTAGCAAATTGAGAATTATCCAAATTAACCATCCCTATATACTTATTCTTATTAACTTATAATAGCGATAGCATATAAAATTAGCTTTGGCTAGCCTTCACTTATCATAACGCACAATCAAAACCGATACCCGACGGACACTGCGCCAAATAGTGAGGCATCACCCTGCCCATCAAATTCCTTTGAACGCCAATTCACTGTATATGATATCTGCGCCGCGCCATAGGTTAGGCTTATGCCCGCGCTTGCATCACCAACAAATGGCTTTTTATCAACTGATGGGCTGTCACGAAAACTATTGCCATCTAAAAAAATATTACGCGCAAAAGCACGCCCATCAAGGCCAATAAATGCCGTCCACGCAAAATGATTATCCGGCACAGCGAAAAATCCATTACCGGGTATGGACGGGCGCACACGCGCTGGCGGCGCCTGCCATTGATATTTTTTTGGCGTTAGCTGTAATGTAACGCCCCCAGCGCCATAGGTATAAATATTTCCCAACGATGCCCCAATATGTGGGCTAACACGAAAATGAAAATCCGATATATCTGTCGCATAAATTTCTGGCCAATTACGCTGCCACGATAAAATCACACCTAATTCATTTTTAAGTTGATGGTCCCATCCCGAAGGGTCATCCGCGCCAACAAAGTCATGCACGGTTTCCTGCACTTCTTCGCCCAGTGACCATGGCCCAATAACCCCCAAAGTTAATTCAAGAGAATCAATTGTATCCTCCTTCACGGTCGAAAACCCCGCGCTACCATACAAAAACCCTGCATATGGCCGGTCGTTAGGGTCTGGTATGCGTTGCTGAATATTATCTGGCGTATATAGGTTCTGCCCGATTGAATAGGCAACAGATGTTGTTTCATTAAACGTAAAAAATGGCAAAAAACAATCAAGCGCCGCAATTATATCAGGCGATTCCATCCCAACATCAAAATAAGTCAACCGCGTACCATGTGTATAATTTTGGTCATTACTGGACGCAAACATATCATTTTCAAGCGTCAGCGTCAGAAAACGGTGGTCATCTTTTAGTAAATCTTTAGGAATACGAGACTGAAAATTATCAGGCTTTTCCATGCCATGCGCATACCCTGTCGTTACAACCGACAGAATAAACAGGCCAAATAGTATAACCCCTTGTATAAGCCGCATGTTCATCTCTCAATCTATTTCAGCAAATATAATATATATAGGTTCAAGACTATTTTGCCAAGACAGTACAAAAAATCGTACTATATCTTTAATGGATATAAGCCTTTTAATACATAACATATACAGGTAATATAAGCGCATATGTTTAAAACATACGCGACAATGATTATACGAAAATATTAAAAATGACGGCAAAAAGCACTCATACAGCCAAGTCACAGACATATATCGTGAAAAACTCTTTGAGCAGTAAATTCTCAAAAGTATTCCTTGTCACAACGGCATTGCTTGGCATTTTCGCCAGTATTTTATTTTTCATTTATGCCTACAGCACACAGAAACAACAGCTTTACAACACCATTGAGCGAGAAATTTCTGGTTCAAAAGAAAGTGCGAGCCTTGCCGCCTATACCATTGACAAATTAGTCGCAAAGCACATGCTTGATGGCTTTACACGAAGCAAGGGGATTGCCTATGCACGCATCGCCCTTGAAGACGGCACGATATTGGCACAAGCAGGCCTTGCGCCGCAAAATTACGACATAATCACAACAATATTATTTCCAGAGATACGCACATTTGAAGCAGATCTTGATTTCAGTGTTCGTGGTAATGCGCTACGCGTTGGTACATTATATATTTTACCTGACTACATTAATGCAACGCAGAATATTAGCCGTGAATTATTGCGCGGCCTACTTTTTATTATCTTACTCTCCGCGCTTATATATATCGCGCTACGCAAACTGATTGATTATGAGTTATCGTCCCCGATCATCGCACTCGCCCAACAAATCAGCTCTATCAACAATCGCACATTAGATGAAAACATAACGGTACTAGACACACCAGAGAAACACTGCAATGATGAAATCGGCTACCTTATCGACAACTTTAATACCCTATTCAAAAACCTAACAGAAACAAAAATTTTCGCCTCCAACATTCAAGACACATTGGAAACCACCGAGGCACAATACACCGCGATGGTTGCCAATACATTTGAGATTTTCATGCGCCTTAGCGAAAATGGCAACATTGAATTCGTGAACCCAGCTGTCAAAAAAATATTAGGGTACGGCCTAACGGAATTGATTAACACCAACATTCTAGAATATATCGAGAAGAACGATGTTGATAATCTACAAAATTTTATCGCACAAACTTCCACAAACGCTACAGAAGAAAACACCCGCATCTTTCACTTTAAGACCAAAAATGGCGAAGAACGCATCTTGTCATGTAGTATGAACAACGCACTTAACGTCGATAAAATCAACTGCCTATTGTTCATTGCCCGTGATATTACAAAATCATATAAAACTGAAATAGAGCTGCGCCAAGCGCAAAAACTTGAATCCATCGGCAAGTTAACTGGCGGGATCGCGCATGATTTCAACAATATTTTGACCATTATTATCAACAATATTGAATTGGTCACAGCCAAAGTGAGCAAACTCGGCCTCGATAAAGACGGTCTTAGCCCGATAAATAAGTTATTAGATTCTGCATTAAATGCCAGCTTCACCGGCGCTGACCTTACCCACCGCCTGTTAGCCTTCGCCCGCAACCAGCCCCTAAACCCCGATCATTTCAACCCAAATGAAAAAATACGAAATATTTTGCCTTTACTTGAACGGACAATCGGCAAACATATTACCGTATCATCGGATCTGGAACATGGCATAAGTGCCGTCAAGCTAGACGTGAGCCAATTTGAAAACGCCATTCTGAACTTATGTATTAACGCCCGCGACGCGATCCCTACAGACCGTAAAGGCTGCATTACAATAAAAACCTCTAAAGTTAATGAACTACCAGATACAATCACCAAAGATACCGTACAAAATAGCTTCGTCCTGCTCGAAATCATTGATAATGGCGAAGGCATTAGCCCAGAAAACCTTAAAAAAGTAATCGACCCGTTCTTTACGACCAAAGCGATTGGTAAAGGCACTGGGCTCGGCCTATCCATGGTTTATGGCTTTGTGCATCAGTCCAAAGGATTTTTTAACATCATAAGTGACACTGGCGAAGGCACGACCATCCAAATGTACTTCCCTGAATATATTTTGAGCCAAGACGAACAAGAGGGCCAAACCAACCATGCTGAAGAAGAAGAAATGACCTTCGATGGCACAGATAAATCCATCTTGATTTTAGAAGATAACGACACCATCGCCGATATTATTGAAAAGCTCTTACAAGATATGAGCTTCGCAGTCACCAAGACACTAAATTCAAAAGACGCCTTTGCCGTATATGACAAGAATGGCCCGTTCTCACTGATTCTCAGCGATGTATTATTACAGGGTGATATAACAGGATTCCAATTTGCCGATCAAATTTTAACCCAAAACCCTGACCAAAAAATCATACACATGTCCGGCTATACAGACCCAGACAACACCTTACAAGACTCTGCATATAATGTTGCATTGCGTAAGCCCTTCAGGAAAACTGACCTTGTCCGCGCATTAAACAAGAAAATGCAGGAGTAAATGTGATGCATAAAATATCATTACGGAACCATCACAGCACCACATACATGAAAACAGCGGCCATAAAAACAATGGTCTGTCTGTTTATTATGTTTGCAGCATTGATCATTGCGCCCAATAGCTATGCAGCAAAAGAACATCAACCACCCACAGCAAAAAGCAAACCTATTATACATGTTGGCTTTGGCGCGGAGCGCCCACCTTTTGTTTTTAAAAACCATACAGAGGGCTTAGAGGTTGAGCTCATCTATGCCCTCTGTGATGAAATGGGCTATCAAATTGAGGCTGATTTCATTCCTAATGCGCGCGGCTATCAATATCTCAACCAAAAGCGCATTGATCTATATACCACCATAACTGAATCATCTAAGGGAGACGCTTATCTAAGCCAACCCTATATTAAATTTGAGAATGTTTTGATTTCAAAACAAGACAAGCCAACTGTGATCTCTTTTAATCAGCTTATAAACGCACGCATAACCGCCTTCCAGAATGCCAAAGTCTTTATTCCTGAAATCAAAGCGATAAAAGATCAAACTGCCCTATATCTAGAAACAGCGACACAGCACACACAAGTTATATTGCTCTATCGCGACCGTGTTGATTACGTTTTTAGTGAACGCCGTATTTTTGAATATTACTATCAACAGGCCATCATGAATGGCGAAATTCCAGAGAATGGTTTTGCATATAAAATACATCATGTGCGAGAACCGACCCTATACAGCGCAGGTTTTCACGATCCAGAGCTGCGCGATAAATTCGACATTGCCTTAAAAACCATCAGAGAAAATGGAACATATCAACGCATCATAGATAAATATGACATGCACAATTAATAAGCCCAAACTTTAAAACGGCATAGGGTATTCACGGCGCACTGTGTCAATATCCGCAAGCACATCTTTACTTAATTTCAAATCTTTGGCTGCAATATTACTTTTCAATTGATCCATATTCGTTGCGCCAATTATACTGGATGTCACAAACGGCATAGCGAGTGTAAACGCGATAGCCATTTGGCATGGGTCTAAACCATGTTTCTTCGCAACCTCAATATATGCCGCTGTTGCCTTGTGCGCGATGGGGTTATTACGGTGGTTTTGGTTACGATTTGATAACGTCCAACGCGCCCCTTCAGGCCACGAATCCTTATCACCCAAATATTTACCGCTCAACATACCTGTTGCCAATGGTGACCATGCAAGCAAGCCTATATCTTCTTTCATCGCTATTTCTGACAGGTCAGGCTCAAACAAGCGGCAAAGTAAGCTATATTCATTTTGAATAGACGCCATACGCGGCAGGCCTTTGTCTTCAGCCAACTTTAAATAATGCATCACGCCCCATGCGGTATCATCTGACACACCAACATGACGCACTTTACCTTGCTGCACAACCTCATCAAGGGCTTCCAATATCTCAAGCATGTTGTCACGGTCTTTATCAGCCATGCGTGCATTCGGCGCAAAATTCCAGTTACGACCAAAATGGTAATGGTCACGATTTGGCCAATGCAGCTGATATAGGTCAATATAATCCGTTTGCAGACGTTTTAAGCTCCCCTCAACGGCGTCAAACACACCGGCGCGGTCTATTGGGCGGCCATCGCGTATCCACGGCAAACCCGGCCCCGCAATTTTGGTTGCCAAGACAATGTCCTGCCTTTTGCCGCTTTTCTTAAACCATGTGCCAACGATTTCCTCGGTCTTGCCTTGTGTTTCCGCGCTGGTCGGCACCGCATAAAGTTCCGCCGTATCAAAAAAGTTCACGCCTTGTGCAACCGCGTAATCCATTTGCTCATGGCCTTCAGCCTCACTATTCTGGTTACCCCATGTCATTGTCCCCAAGCAAACACGGCTCACTTGAATATCTGTACGTCCTAATTTTGAAAATTCCATTGTCGCGCCCTTATAAATTAATTCATGCGTTGAACAGACTAACATAGTCCAAAACGAAAAACATCAAGAGGCTAAAACAAAGTAGAACTTTACATATTTTGTAAATATGCTATAAAAATCACATGCAGGGATCATTTAATAATAAGGCGAAAAACGCCGCCCCACAAAAAACAAAAATCGGCATTGCCTTACAAGGCGGTGGCGCTTATGGCATTTATGCTAAAGGTGCGTTAGAAACGCTACTCAATTCAAAATTTGCTACGCAAACCGAAATCAAAGCCGTGACAGGGACAAGCGCAGGTGCCATGAATGGCGCATTATTAGTGCACGGCATAAACAAGGGCGGTACGCCGCAAGCGTTACATAATCTTGACCAATTCTGGGTAAATATCAAAACACTTGGGCATACATTTTCCTTGATCAACGGCTTAGGGCCAACACTAAACCCTGACTGGCCAAACATCCCGACACATAAAATGCTTTTATTTACATTCGCACAAGCCGCCTTACCGCAAGATTATGCGCTACGCGAATTAAAACAGGCATTAGATCAAGAAATAAGAGATATCGCGCCCCTCCAAAATGGAGCAGCGCAGCTTTTTGTTAATGCCGTACGCGAAAACCAGAAAAAACAGCGCGAACATGTTGTGTTTAGCGGAAATGACCTAACCACCGACAATATTGTTGCCTCTGGCGCGCTTGAACAGTTTGGCGGCTGGATGGTAAACGGACACAAACACTATGACGGCGCCTATTGGCGCAATCCGTGCTTTGACGATATCTTAAAGGCAGATATTACCGATTTATTGGTGATCACCTTACAAGAAAAGCCGCAGCGCCCGACGGCAGCGTGTTCACAAGACAATGCGCGTCAAACCAACCATGCCCAACCCGGACACGCGCTCATTACAAGCGAAATACACGACCATTTACATTATGTGCAACAGCAACACCCAAAACTCAATCTACACAGCATTGAACTAGACGTTGCGCCACATTGGAATGAAACAAGCCGCATCAATGCTGATCCGGCTTGGTTGAATACATTAGAAGGCATGGGGCACAAAGATGCTGAAAATTGGCTAAAACATAATTTGGCGCTGATTGGTAAAAAAAGCTCGTATCAAATTAACCCTAAACCGCAATCACCCTTGCCAAAGAAACCTTAAACTTTCGGCTGCTGTTTACTATCTAGCGCAATGTTAACTTGCTGCACACCTGCATAAAGCGATGGCGAACGCGCCAAGTTTACATCCGAAAATGATGCACATAGTTTTTGCCCTAATTTTGCAATTGTCGATCCACTCATACTAACACCCCTTCATCAATTGATAATACTGCATTTTCCTTAGACACGCCTTGTGCGCCCAGCGCATAAAACACCATTTGCGTTTGGCCGCGCTCTGTCTTTTCTGGTTTAATGTGAAAACGGCTTTGCGTACCAGTTAAATCACCCAAATCCATCACGTAAGATTCATCTTTATTTAATAGCGCCACCAAATTCATGACCTTCTTTTCACTCAGCGCTAGATCTTCTTCATCATCGACCACTAAATAATCACCAACAGGGTCAAAGCGATCCTGTGTATTTCGGCGCAGAATAAGAAAACCGCGTTCCGCGACAGGGTTTCGTTCATAACGAAATGCGCGCTGCTCTGCCGGCTTGTTAAAATCCATCTTAAAGTCCCCTTTTTGCTTGCTTTTATAGCTCACTGTGATTAGATCATGCGTGAAAAAAGTTAAAAAGCTGTAAACTTATGAAAAAACAGTGCCCTTCTGACCTAAATTCTAAGGAGACCTTAATGTCTGTAGCCCCAAAATCCGTTGAGCAAGACTATAAAGTAAAAGATATTTCACTGGCTGAAGCTGGCCGCAAGCAAATCGACCTCGCACAGGATGAAATGCCTGGTTTGATGGCAACACGCGCCGAATACGCCAAAGAACAGCCCCTTAAAGGCGCACGCATTGTTGGCTGCCTACACATGACGGTACAAACCGCTGTGTTAATCGAAACATTGACATCTCTTGGTGCAGAAGTGCGTTGGTCATCATGTAACATTTTCTCTACACAAGACGAGGCCGCAGCTGCGATCGCAGCGGCAGGCATCCCAGTATTCGCATGGAAAGGCGAAACTGAAGAAGAATATGAATGGTGCATTCACCAATCCATCAAAGGGCCAAACGGTTGGACACCCAATATGATTTTGGATGATGGCGGCGATTTAACAGCCATCATGCATAAAGAATACCCTGAATTAATGGCCGACATTAAAGGTATTTCAGAAGAAACAACAACAGGCGTTATGTTCCTTAAGAAAATGGAAGAAAACGGTACGTTGAAAGTGCCTGCAATTAACGTCAACGATTCCGTAACTAAGTCAAAATTCGACAATAAATATGGCTGCCGTGAATCATTGGTTGATGCCATCCGCCGTGCAACAGATGTTATGCTGGCAGGTAAGGTTGCGACTGTATGTGGTTATGGTGACGTAGGTAAAGGCTCTGCACAGTCACTTGCATCACAAGGTGTGCGTGTTATGGTGACTGAGATTGATCCAATCTGTGCGCTTCAGGCCTGTATGGATGGTTTTGAAGTTGTCACTATGGAAGACGCCGCGCCGCGCGCTGACATCTTTGTCACAACAACAGGTAACAAAGACATTATCACTGTTGACCATATGCGTGAAATGAAAGACCGCGCCATTGTCTGTAACATTGGTCACTTTGATAACGAAATTCAGGTTGAACCAACACGCAATATGAAATGGACAAACATCAAACCACAAGTGGACGAGATTGAATTCCCAAGCGGTAAACGTATTATCCTTCTTGCGGAAGGTCGCCTAGTAAACCTTGGCTGCGCCACGGGGCACCCAAGCTTTGTGATGTCTGCATCATTCACAAACCAAACGTTAGCACAGATTGAACTTTGGAAGAATGCAGACAAATACGAAAACAAAGTTTACGTACTGCCAAAACACTTGGATGAAAAAGTGGCTGCGCTTCACCTTGATAAACTTGGCGCGAAGCTAACAAAGCTTAGCCAAGAACAAGCAGACTATATTGATGTACCAGTAAACGGCCCATTCAAAGGCGAGGCTTACCGTTACTAATCAATAACTTATTCTAAATTCAGCGCGCCAGATCACGCATCTGGCGCGTTTTTTATGGTGTGGGCTTAAGATAAAACGTAAAAAAAGTTAACAATATGTAAAGAAAATACTTGAATTACATTTACATATTATGGTAAAAACATCCAATTATAAAATAATATATGGCAAATCTATCCACTTTTTTAGGATAACAAGGACGGTAATAAAATGGTTGAACTAGCAAAAAAACAGCAAGAACTTCTTACACTAAGTGACGCAAGTAATATGCTTGCAGAGCTGACAACACTCGCGGATAAATCAAGCCCGACAAATAGTGATGTCAACAAAGCACAAAAAATACTCGAAGAAGAGCTTCTGCAGAATTTGACAATTGCTGTTCAACAATACCAGTTCCACAAATATTTAAGCGAAGCGCTTAAAAAGAACCACAATACCTTGATGGACCTCTCCATTCAAAATGCCGGTGAAATCACCGAAAAAGACCTTGCGCCATATATTAAAGAAGCAACCAACAAAGTTTCCGTCAAAGTCGATACTGAAATGGCTTTGAAACTGTTCCTTGGTGACAACCTATCCTACACAGCATCGCGCGATGGTGACCCAATCGAATTTCTTAACAGCCGTCTGAAACGTGAAGACGAACGTCACGCGCGTTATTTCGAGGGCAAGTCAAAGAAAGAGATTGAAGCCGAAAAATTAGACGATGTAAGCAGTGATTTTTACCGCTTCTACCTGTACCAATCAAAAGTAGAAGACAAGCCAGATGGCCTATTCTCACGTGACAAATCACAGCGTGAATTTATTGCCTTCATCAAAAAGCAAGCACATAGCTATGTTGACCGCGCGCGCGGCTATGCGGCGTTTTATCAAGATAAAACAGACAATCTTATTAAAGGCGCAGTTGTAAAATACCAAGCGACGGGTGAAATCACGCAAGCTTTGGATAAAGTCGTTACAACAACACTTTCGCGTGAAGACGATAAAAACGCATTTCAGAAAAACCTATCAGCATATTACGAGGCATTGTCTAGCGATGAGGTAAAACAGCTTGTTGGGCAACAGCCGGCAAAAATCGGTTCAGCCGTGTTTACACAGCGCATGAAGAATAAATATTCTTTTGTGATGAACGCATTACGCTTATCCCTTACAGATGCAAACCAAATTAACCTAAACGAAGAATCCGCAGTAGTCGGCACATTGCTATCAAATGCATTGGGTAAAGAATATACCGTTGAACTGCTTAAAGACGCAATTGCATACAACCAAGAGGTCGGCAAGAAAATTAGCGTCATGCGCGAAGAAAGCCAAGCAAGCGTTAAACGTTACCAAGATTATATCACCATCATTCAAAATGACCCAAAATTCATCGTGAACGATGCTGCACACAGCAACACAAAAGCATTGATAAACTATAACAGCGTTGTTGATCAACTTGATGCCATTGGCGGTTATTCTGTAGAAGCCATTACAAACTACCTAAATGGCGACGAACTTGCTGCATTAATTGCACCAGTAAAACAAGACCTGTTCGCACAGCGCCGTGGCCACCACATCAATTTCTTGGCATCATTTATCAATACGATCCAGAATGCACGCTCACACAGCAAGAATCCTGCAGTGATTAATGAAGCATTTGCCGTTGACCAGCTGGCACAAGCAACATCACCAGAATTTACAAAGAAATTGATTGATGACATTTGTAAAGCATCAAGTGACCCAGCACTAAAAAGCCGCTTGAAAGACCTAGCGCCTGTTCTTGATGAATATGAACCAGATGCCGCGTCAAATTACGCGAAATTGACCTTCTACACACAAGAAGCAAGCAACCGTAAACGCAGCGATGTAACACTGCAAATCGTACAGCAAGGCTTTGTCAAAGACATGGGCACAACATCACGTATGCGTGCCATGAACCGTAAAGCATCTGCTGATAACGCAGAATCCACACCAATGAACGCTTTATATGCACAGGCGAAAATTGGTGAAACAGAACTTGCAAGCGTTTTATCAACGCTAACGGCTATCTCGGCCAACCAAAACGAAGCAAATTCATATTTTAAAACATTACTTGAGCTTGGTAAAAACGATGAAGCTTTCGTTAGCTTAACCAGAACATATATTGGTATTTTGGCCGATCATGATGAAGCAACATTGAAAAACCTTGCACAAACGCAAAAAACATTGGGTGCGAATTTTGATGCGGCCAATATTGAATCTATCAATAATTTCTTGGCATCACCTGAATTAAATAATCTGCCAGAAGATGTGCAGAACCTTGCCATTAACGCAGATACAACTGGTCAGATCCTTATCGGCCTGATCCGTGATAATGGCGGTGACCTCGTCAACCATGCAAAATCTTTTGCACGTATCGGTGAGTTAATCAAAAACACCGATACAGTTCAAAGCGCCTATAAAATCGTCATTGAGAAAGTTAGCAATAATGAAGATGTGGCGAAATGCTACGCCGATTATGCCGCAATGCTTGCCGATGAAGACAGCGCAGATAAAATCGAGCTTTTTGCAAAACTACGCGAAGACTTCTACGCTAAATTAGAAGCTAAAGACGGCGCAGCATTACAAAGCTTGCTGAAGAAATTTACAGTTGAAACTTATGGCGAAACAGCCAAAGGCCGCCTGTTTACAACAGAAAGCCTAGCATCTGCGGGCCTAGCAATGCTTGCACAAGACAACCTTGATGTTGTTGGCGAAACAAAAGCCCTAAAAACATTGACAAATTTCAGCAACACAAATGACGTCTATGCGGCGATTATTGAACAAACACAAGACGAAGGCAAAGCCGCACGCTATACAGACTATGTCAACATACTTGCTGACGAAGCGAGCGCAGAAAGTATCGAAGCCTATGCAAAACTTCGTGAAGACATCTATACCGCTATAGCTTCAAAAGATGCTGCAGTATTAACGAAAACAATCAGCAAATACAAGTCCAAGCCACTAAGCGATGCAATCACGGCAAATCTGTTCAATGCTGAAAACTTATCTGCTGCAGCAAATATTATGCTAACAAACAGCAAAGGTGATTACGCTGCAACAGCTGACGCTTTAGAAACACTAAACGGCTTTGACAGCACACAAAGCATCTATGAAAATGCGGTTTCTGCTGCCGGGAACGATAATGACGCATACCGTATGAACAAATTAGTTGCGATGATTAACCAAGGCCGTCACACAAACCTAGAACAATATGCAGCGCTTGACCAAGACGTACAAACGCTTCTTGCGGAAAAAGACATTGAAGGTCTACGCACATTGTTGACATCTGACAAAGTTGCAGAAGAAAACATTTCTCCTGACGTTGTAAAAGATATCGTGTCACAGCCACTTACAAATGGCGAAACCATCCCTGCGCTTATCATGGCATATAAAGCAGATAATGCAGACGAAGTTGCAAAGAACTTAGAAGCTGTTTCTGGCTATCTATCTGATAATGAGCGCCTAGAAACATTACAGCAGCGCAATGCAGATACCGGCCTAAACGTATTTGAATCGATGATGGCGGATAAAGACATATACGCACAAGCCGAAGCGGTCATTGCCTTCAATGCACTAATGGCAGATGATAACGACACACGTACAGCCCTGTTACAAGATTACGTTGGCAAAATGCGTGAGCGCAACACCGAAAACGGCCTAGAGCGCGACACAAGTGAAGTTCAGCAATATCTTGCCATGGTAAACACAATTGCTCTAACAACAAGCAATGACGATTACGATAGTGAACAGAAAGCCGCACAAATTGAGAAAATCGGCGCTACATTAAATGCCATTAAAGCATTGGCAGAAACAAATGATGCGGATGCATTCATCACCTTCTTGAAATCTGACACGTTTAACAATGGCATCGCGGATTATGATACATATAGCCCGAACCAATTGTTAAAAGTCTACCCAAGTGCAGACAACAACGCGATTGACATTTTATTTGCACAAACAAATGATGACCAAGCCAAAGAATTAGCGTTCTTCTCAAATATTGAGAACATTTTCAAAGGCAACCACATCACTGTAGATTTCTATGAATCTCTGGTCGCAAAACACCAAGACAACCCTGAAAAGCTTGCCCGTATCCAAGGTTATATTAGCGCCGCAATGGATGGTCAACTTTCAACACTAATCAATACGAAATCGCTGACAACAACGATTGAGTCGGCCTATACAAAGCCTAGCTTGAAAAAATTCAGAGCAATCATCGAAAGTGACGAATTTAAAGCACTGGATGACACAAACCGCGCGGAAATTTTAAGTGCGAACATCGCTAAATCTGATAGCGCGCTACCATTGGCCGCAGAAATCATTACGCGCAGCACAAAGAACAGCGAAAAGCTTGCGGAAGCCGTTAAATTTATTGGCGAACAGTTTGAACAATCAGCAACAAGCGTAAACTTATTCTCACAAGTCGCGGAATGCTTTGCTGATAATGCTGCCCTTCGCGCACAATTTAGTGAATATGCGAATTTGTACATCAATAATGAACTTGAAGCGATGGATAGCCTTGCAAAAGTGCAAAACACAATCGCCAAAGCCGTTAAAGATAACGACGTTGCGACGCTTGCTGGCCTAATCGAAGATGAAAGCCTAAAAGACCTTGGGTCCGCACGCCGCGAACAAATTCTTACATCTCCAATGATTGGCGAGAAAACATTGCTGACATTATTGGCCGATAATGCAGGCGGTGATTTTGATGCAGAAATCAAAGTTTTTGCAGACACCGCAAAAGCCATTGATGACCCAGAGCTATTTGATCGCCTTGTGAACACCACAATCGAAAGCACAAGCGATGAAGCAACAGTTCTTCGTTACCGTTCATATATCGAACTTCTTAACGATAGTGACACAGAAGGCGCTGATGCAAAAGTTGCAACAGTGAAAGCCATTAACAGCCTTCTACAAAACCCGAAGAAAATTACTGTAGAAGCCATTGCTGAAGAAACAGATAATTTCGACGGCTTGACTATGCACCAAGCGTTTGAAACGCTTAATAAAGCGACCGCAGACGGTAAAACATTATTTGACCTTGCGATGGATAATGCGAAAACACCTGCCGCTCAAGCAGAAGCAATCATAGCGCTAAGCCAAGTTTTTGGGAGTGAGCAAGATTTCACGTCATCATTGACAAAAAATTATGTGGCGCGCCTAGATTTAGACGAAACCCCGTCTGCAAATCTAGAAAGTCGTTTAAAAGTTATGGCCGAGATTTGTTATGATAGTGATTATAACGAAAAAGACCTAACAAATTTCGCCAAAACACTATCAGAATTTGATAAAGCGAAAGAAAAACAAAGCTTTATCGCGATGAGTAATATCCTAACCACAAGCGCCTATAAAGCACTACCATCATCAATTCGCGAACGTTTTGATGCGCCTTCAGGCTATGACAATATTTTCAAAGCCATGCTTTCTTTCGCCGAAAACAATCCAGTGCAAGAAGCTGAAATTGTTGCAGACATTATCAATAGCTGTGAAAATCAAGGTGATGCCTATGAGAAAATCTCTGAACTTATCGGCTTCAGTGACAATGACGCACAAATCAAACGCCTAAGCGGCTATCAAAAAGGCCTATATGCGAAATACGTGCGCGTTAACGGTGACGAAACCATTGATCCGGCACAGGTTTCCATACTAGAAAGCAATGACAGCTGGACCTATAGCTATACCATTACAGGCAAAGATGGCCAAACAAAGCGCGTAGATTCTAGCGATGCGCACAAAGTTATCTCAGCCGCCAATCTGGTACACGTTGCGCCAAGCACATATTTCGCGAATAACGAAATTGCTTATGCCAATTATAACCACAAGAAGAAAGAAATTGAATTCTTCCACAACAGCCACACAGATACGCAGCCAAAGCTTGAGCTTTTGAAATCTAGCCACTCTGAGGCTTTGGAAAAATTAGACGCACTCATTAAAAGCGGCCAATTTGTATCTCTACCGATTAGTGGCAGCGACAGCGTAATCAACATGTCGCGTGTCGAAGCCGCAGCATATGATTCATCAAAAAGCACATTGACTATCGAAATGCGCACAGGCAACCGTCTAATCAAAAAGGTTGACGATAGCGCCGCACGCAACATGCTTCGTTGCTTACTTGATAGCGGTGAATATCTTGCCGATGATGACCGCCGCGTCTTTGTCCGTAAAGATACAATCCGTGCATTATCTTTCAACGCATCCAAAGAAACTTTGAGCGTTAAAGGCGATAACCGCAGCTTTGATCTGAAAAATATTCCTGCATCTCGTGGTGAAGCAATTCTGGACGGCGCACGCGCAAGTGACATGTTCATCGAAGATGATAAAGGCGCACAACTTGCCAAAGGTAAATTAGCCATGATTGGCTATGATGATGCAAAAGATCAGTTGCTTCTTGCACTTTCTAAGGATGAGAAATACACCAGAACTGTTGCGTCCGCGAATACTGCGCAAAATACAATTTCAAAATTTGTTGCAACCAACAACTTCATCTGGCGTGATGCTTATTCAGCGAATAACATCGCCCGCGTTGAATCTGTTGAAATCGACATGGCGTTGAACACATATGCGCTGACCTTAACATCTGGCGCAACATTAACCGCCGAAGGTGTTGACCGCAGCAATTTACAAACATATGCGGATATTTTGGACAAAAACCCGAATATCACCAAGACATCATCAGGTGAATATGAAGTAGCTGTACAGAGCAATGTTAAGCCATTGATCATCGCGAAATCATCACTAACCACACAATTTAATGCGGCCGCTGTTGTCAGTGACCTTGTTAACCAAGTTGGTGCAGAGCGCGTACAGTCCGCCATTAACGCTTCAGCCGCATGGTTAGATGCAATGCACGCAAAAGAGCTAGATCAAGATGACAATAAGAAAATGCAGGCTCTTGGCGCGTTACTTCTAAACGCATACAGCCTACATACCGACATTCCAGAAAGTGTTATGGTGTCTGTTGCCAATGATCAACCAGAAAAACCACGCATTAAAGCATCAAACAAGTCTGCGCTAAGCATGCTGCAAGAAAGCTTCAACAACGCTGCAAATGGCGGCGGAGACGCTGGTAAAGTGCACAACATTACTACAGTAGCCAATGACCTTGGCCGCAAAAACCAAGTAATGCAGTATTACCAACAAGCATTAGATACGCTGGCGGTTAAATAATTCGCCGTTGGCTATCGCCGCAGTTTTTAAGTTTCATACCTTTTGCCGTTAAGGTCTATTCAACGGCAACTATTACCGCCAAAACTCACGGCTGCGTGTTTTAAGGACATAGACAATATGTGCCCTTAAACCCGCAGCCTCTTTTTTTCAAAGCAAGCTAAATTACGGACGGATAAATGTGCCGATAACTTCCAAATGCGCGCTGTAAACAAATTGGTCGACAATTTGCAGTGTTTTAAGGACGTAGCCGCCATTAATCAATGTTTCCGCATCACGCGCGAAACTGCGCGGGTTACAAGACACGCCAACGACCAAGGGCACTTTAGACCCCGCCAATGTTGCGGCCTGTTCCTTTGCGCCAGCGCGCGGCGGGTCAAACACAACCGCACCATATACATTTAACTCATCCACCGTCAGTGGACGTTCAAACAAATTACGTTTATAGGCCTGAATACCCTTACCGCCCGCTGCGCGCGATACATTATCTATCGCCTCATCATCAAACTCATACGCATCAACCGCACCAATTGCCGCCATATGCCCCGCAAAACAGCCGCTTCCTGCAAATAAATCCGCCATGCGCGGCTTTTTCTTCTGCACAAATTTTTCAAGCGCCTGCATCACGCCTTGAACCAACGCCGTTTCGCCTTCTGCGCTTGGTTGAATAAAAGATTGCGGCGGCATATCTACTTCAAGCACGCCAAAGCGCTTTTTAAAAGGCTGCGGCGCAATCATCACCTGCGGCGTGTGGCGCTCTTTCTCGCGCCAACTGACGCGCGCTAAGCCTAATGCCTGCGCCATATCGGCAACCGCCTCCATGACAGCCAAATCCATCTCGCCGCGGCGGGATGCTAGCTCGCCTGTAATCACCACTTCACACAAATCATCACAAAGCTGCACAAATATATTCGCGCGGCGGCTATCACGTAGAAGGCGCTTTAAATAAGGCTTTAAGCCGTCCTTAATCTCGTTCAAACGTGGGTGCAGCACCAGGCATTCATTAATATCGACAATACTATGGGCACGCTGTTGGTTATACCCTAAATACACTTTATCTTTCTGCGTCAATGCCACCCAATTGGCACGGCGGCGTGTATGCTCTGGTATAAGTACGGGCGGCAGCATTGTTTCAGGCACAACATCACGCGCCGCAAGCGCCGACAATACGGTTTCTTGCGTCCAATCCTGATACACCGCAGGCGTAATATGCTGTAACTGGCATCCACCACATTCTTGATAATGCGGGCATGGCGCTTCTATACGATCCAGCGATGGCGTTACAATACCCCGAATATCGCCGCGCAAAATACCTTGCTTATTCTTATTTACGCGCGCATCGACAACATCGCCCGCCGCGGCGCGTCCAACAAATACGGTTTCGCCATTACTTAGCCGTGCAATCCCATCCCCTTTAGGCCCAAGAGCTTCGATCTCTAGCCGCTCAACACGTTTCTCTGTCATCATATATACCTTAACTTATGCTTGCCTTCTTAAGCGCTCAGCCTATCTCTATCATAGACATAAAATAAACGGAATATAAATAAAATCAAATACAAGGCTTGACATGCAAAAGCCAATGGCGTACAAACCATGCACACGGCGCGTGGCTTATGTGTAATCATCCAGATCAACACAAAACCACAACCCAAATTCACATGACGCGGGGTGGAGCAGCCCGGTAGCTCGTCAGGCTCATAACCTGAAGGTCGTCAGTTCAAATCTGGCCCCCGCAACCAACAAAATCAAAGGCTTAGCGTATCGCGCTAGGCCTTTTGTTTTTCTCGGGGCTACCTTGGGGCTACCGACACGACTTCATCACTGTTGATTTCTAGCAATTATTAATTGTAATTTTTAAACCTTAGTGTAAAGGTCTATGTATGCGTTTTATTGAAAGTGGCCCCGACATTCCCGATGAATTATTATTTGCTTTAGATGAAGGCAATGTCGTGTTCTTCTGTGGTGCTGGCGTTTCTCGGGCCTTTGCGCAGTTGCCAGATTTTTCTCACTTAGCACAGCAGGCAATAGAAGAATTAGGAGCCACAGACGACAGCAAAGCAAAAAAACTTTTTGCCAAGTATGACGAGTTAAATAAACATCCGGATAGTAGAGGTCTAATTTCTGCAGATCATATTTTTAGCGCATTAATAAGAAGTTTTGACCGCCAGTCCATCAATCAATCTGTAGCAAAATTATTGCAACTACCTAGAAGCGTCGATTTAACAGCACACAAAATTATCTTAGATTTAGCAACCCTACAAAGCGGCCATACGAGATTGATAACAACAAACTTCGATCTTTTATTTGAGCAAGCCAGTCGTAAAAAAATTCATAGTGCCACCAGATCAAACCTGCCCCGCATACAATATACTGATAATGATTGGGGTATAGTTCACCTACATGGAAAAGTGACAAAAGATTATACTGATGCAGACTATGATGGATTTGTTTTATCTAGCGCAGAATTTGGCGATGCTTATCTAGCACAGGGATGGGCCAGAGAGTTTGTGAAAGAAGTCCTTAACAAGTTTACAGCCGTTTTCATCGGCTATTCTGCAGATGACCCCCCTATTAGATATCTACTAGAAGGATTACAAGAAGGCAATGACAAGAAAAACAACACCTATGCCTTCCAATGCTCAGATGAAGAAGCTATAGCGCAATGGGCAGAAAAAGGGGTAAAACCTATCGTATTCGAGTTAGACAAAAATGGCACATACGCACCTCTATGGGATAGCCTTTCAGCTTGGGGAAAGAGAGCAAAGAACCCCGTTAAATGGAAATCAAAAATATTAACTAAAGCAAGCAAAGGCCCGACAAAAATGCTTCCTCATGAAAGAGGAATGGTAGCGCATTTAATAAGTTCACGAGCTGGCGCCAGAGCCTTTACACTACATACTCCACCCATGCCAGCTGAATGGCTATGCGTCTTTGACCACAGCATAAGGTTACAACAAGTACAACACAGCGACCGTTGGAATTACGAAGACAAATCAGTTATCAACCCATATCAACTATATGGTATCGATAAAGATCCTCCCCCATCTGATAGAAACGAAGAATTTAGCACGAATATTAAAACTGAAGCATGGGATGCTTTCTCATTAACTCCACACGATACAGAAGATTTAATTGGAAAACACCTATCTCCCTTCCGCGATTATAGAGCATCAGAACCATCTCAGCTACCAAACAGACTCGCGTATTTAGCAAGCTGGATCGCAAAAGTATCAGATCAAAGAATTTGTCCTTGGTGGGCTGGTCAACAATCAGCGCTGCACCCAGCCATTATTGAAAATGTAAAACATAATACTCTGTACGGAAATATAAACTGCTCCGAACCAATACAGTGGGCATGGAATACCATATTCGAAATGAGTCATTTTTATGGATACGAAGAGTATCAAGAGCACAGCTTAGAAAGTTTGATACAGAATCAAGGGTGGAATGATTTTGTTATTCGAGAGTATAGTAGAGTATCTAAACCCCATTTAAAAAAAGATAATCTATACGCAAAATCTATCCCGAAAGATAACCGTAAAAAATTAACCAAGTTTTCACTAATCAAGCCAGATGTCGCGTACCCTGAGGGAATATATTCAATATCAATTCCAGATGAGTACCTTGCGAAAACCATTAATAGATTTAGAGAAAACGTAGAATATGCAATCAATCTAGAACAAAGCTTTTCTGGATGGCTAAGAGATCTAGCTTCAATTGAAGCAGAGGAAAATGGAGACGGGACAAGCAATACTGTAAGACGTTACGGCCTATCAGGCTATGTTTTACACCTTACAGACTTATTTAAACAGCTCCTAAAGTTTTCGCCCGAAGCTGCTAGATCAGAGTTCAAAAAGTGGGGTACCGACAGCCCTATTTTTATACGCCTAAGAATCTGGGCATCAGGATTAGAAGGATTATTGAGCAGTGATGATTTCACAAACATCATTTTATCATTAGATAGTGAAGACTTCTGGTCCTCAACAGGTAGTCGCGACCTTTTAATTTCACTAAAAAGAAAATGGCCTGAAATTGATACGGATAAACAAAAATTAATAGAGGAGAGAATTCTAACCCCCCCTAAAAAATATAAAAAAGAAAAACAAAAAGAGCACTCAAGAAGATCTGCTCATATGCAATTAAACAGACTGCATTGGATGCAAAACAATGGATGCGACTTAAATATAGATCTATCCAAAGTCACAAAAGAGCTAAAGAAAAAGGCGCCCGAATGGAAAAACCAATATGCTAAGTCTGCAGTAGAGAGCATGGATATGCGCGTTGGTACCGTAAGAACAGATACTGATTGGACCATATTATCTGCATTACCTCTATCAGAAATTATTGACAAAGCCAAAAGCAGCAAAAATAAAAATATAAGTGAATTTATCGAATACGCACCATTTGCAGGCCTATGCGACGATAAGCCACTGAGGGCTATATCAGCCTTGAAAATAGAGTTGAAAAAAGGCCGTTTTCACGCGAATCTATGGGAAACCCTTCTATCCAGAGAGACAAGGAAAGAAGACAAATATAGAACAAAACTTCTTATTGCGGGTCGCCTTACCCAAATCCCCAATAAAGATTTTAAAAACATAATTTTAGCAGCATCTAGATGGTATGAAGATCAAGGCCCAGAACTAAGAGCTAAAAACTCTGAAGTGTTTAATGTTTTATGGAATAAATTCATTGAGACCATTAAAAGGCATGAGACATCATCGAAATCAGCTTTAGTTAGACAGGAAAACAAAGAGACCGACTGGACGGGTGAAGCAATAAATTCTCCATCAGGAAATCTAGCCGAACTCCATATGACCGACCCACAAAAAGACAATTTAGGTGGCGGGCAAGGATTTCCTGAAGCTTGGATATCCAAGGCAGAAGAATTACTATCACTACCAAACGATGCACACCGATTTGTAATGGCTATTTTTGCTTTCAACTTAACATGGTTCCATTACATTGACCCAAAGTGGACTGATAAAAATTTCTTAAGTTTACTTAAACACAAAGGATCTTCTAAAGATGATGTTAGTGCAATATGGGCTGGGTTTATGTGGGGTGCAAAATTCCCAAATTCCGAGCTGTTTATAAAACTCAAGCCACATCTTTTAGAAATGGCTAAAGACAACGTTTCTGAACGTCGCAGACACATAGAAGTACTATCTGGCTTATTATTATCAGGATGGGCGTCAAAAAATACCGATAACAAAAGATATGTTTCCAATGATGAGCTTAGGAGTGTTTTACTAAGTGTCGGAGAAGAGTTTAGGGCAAATATCCTATGGCATCTAGAACGATGGTCTTCCGATACAGACAACATATGGACAAAACAAACATTAGAATTCTTCGAAGAAGTTTGGCCAAAACATAAAACTGTAAGAACGGCTAAAATCTCAGCACGCCTGTGTGAAATAGCTTTAAAACAAAAAGAGAAATTCCCTGAAATCTGTAAAATCATAATCAAACTTATCACAAAGGTTGAAGATGAGTTTGTACATATTCCAGAAATAAGAAAAACAGCAAAAAATGAAGAAGGGTGTGATTTAGCAAAAAAACACCCTAAGGACTACCTAGATCTCCTTTATGCAATATTGCCCGAGAAGCCTGAAATATGGCCTTATGGGGCAATTGATGTACTAAAAGAAATCGAAGAATCTTCACCGGATTTATTAAAGAACCCGAAATTAATAGAACTCAAATCTAGGCTTAATGACTTATAATAATACTATATCGCCTAGATTTTAGTTCTGATATCCGGCCCTCCTCTTAGCAGCACTCCTCTTACCCAACTCACTCATCGCTTGGCGGATGAGTTCTTTTTTTATCGCTTCATCATCCGCTATAGGCGTTTCTTCTATAGGGTTTTCGCTATAGGGATTAACCGTTAGATTTAACGGTTCGGCAGCGGTTGATTTAACCGCTTGATTAGCGCTTATTAACGGTTCATTTTGGCTTTCATCGCTATAGCTCGCTTTTTCCTTTAAATCTCGGCTCTCGGCGCGGAGTTTACGGATGGTTTTAACCGCTAATAAGCCGCTTATTCCAACCGTTCCAACGGCTATAAAGGGCGCAAAGGCGCTTGAGCCTATAAATGTTGCTATAGCCGTGAGTAGTGTTGGGTTCTTTGCTACGTGTTTGATTTCTTGATAATACATTGTGATTTCTTTCTAAGTTATATTGATATTTGTAAGTTGAAATTGTGTGTCCCGCTGTCCCGCCCCCTAGGGCGGGGGACAGTGGGACAAAGTTATAAGCTATAAGAGCCCCTCGGCTTGTGCGCGGGTTTTCCAACGATGAACGGTTGATTTACTTATAGAGAGTTCCTCCGCTATATCCCTTATAGCCATTTTACCGCTTAAAAGTTCTACAGCGCGCCTATAAGCAAGATCACCACTCTCCCATGACCAATGCAGCAAACCGTCTTTAGTCGACAACGTCGCTTCAACATCCTGCGATTGGTCACCGCTTAAATGTCTGGCTTTGGTATATTGCACAAGAATTTTGGTATCACCTTCACCCTGAACATAATCGTCTGGACGTTTAAGCTTTATCACTGCGTCCATAACATCTTCTTTTTTATGGCTGCCGCGTTGCTTACCTTCTTTATTCGCGTGATGAATAAAAACGATTGAACGGCCTTTCTTACGGTGCTGCACCGCCCATTCTTGAATAGGCGCCCATGACTCGGCTTCATTCTCGTTACCGCTTCGGGCAAAGGTCGATATGTTATCAATGAAAATCACTTTAGGATTAACCATTTCAACGAACTCATTAATCTCATCGCGGCCTTCTTTCGTGCCTATATCGGGAGTATAGTCAACATCCTGACAATCTGGCGTATAGAGATGAAACTTTGCTTTATGCTGCTTCTGACCGTTGAGCAAGTATAGTCTTTCACGTATAGCTGTCGCCTGCATTTCACCGTCCAGATAAAGAACGGTTTGCGGCGCTTCTGCGCTATAGTTCAAAAACTCTTCCCCATTGACCAAAGCCAAAGCGCACGATAATGCAAAAAATGTTTTCCCTATACCACGGTCAGCAAAGATCATATTAATTGACCCTTCTGGCATCCAAGGATGCAAAAGCATTTTACGCGGCGGTAAATTTAAGCGCTTAAAATCATCAAGCTCAATTAGCTTATGTTTGCTTTTCGTGGTCAGAAACTTCCATGCTGCGGGTACAGGCTCAATTTTATCTTTAAACGCCTTATCTAAAGCATTCTTTATTTCAATTTTTGCTGCACAATTTTCTAAACTAAAACATTCATCCCAATTCTGAAGTTCTGGCAAAGTTTTGAGAAAATCACATATATCACCCTTCTCGATAGCCGATATTTGCGCGAGATTGACTCGTGGTGGACTCCTGAAATTTTTAATGCGCCCATATACCCCTTGCATAAACAAGAGTCCTACAGAGTCATTATCAGGCAAAAGAACAACATCCGCCGCGCCGTCAATAACTGACCAATCCGCAAACTTACCTTGTCCCGTTCCGCCAAGGCTTGTTATCGCTTGATAACCTAAACCATGAAGCGCCGCCGCACATTTCTCACCTTCGACAATGTAAATCGTCTCTGACAAGTCCTTAACGCTATCCATACCATATATGCGATATTCAGGCGACAGATCATCTGGAATGCCAGATTGACCACCTTCTTTAAAATACGGTATGATGCTTTTACGAGATTTAGAGCCCTCAAGCTTATTCTCATCTTCAAGGCGGATAACGTGTCCAATCACGTTACCGTCTTTTGTTTTATAGTCCCATTTACAAACCTCACGCATGTGCCATACCTCCCAAACTCTTGATAGCTTCAGGAAAAGGCAAACCGCTTTTCTGCATCATAAAGTCAATAATATCGCCGCCACTTGCGCCACAAGAAAAGCATTTAAACGCACCGCTCTTTTTATTGATATAAAACGAGCCTGCACGCTTATCATTATGGAACGGACATAGCCCATTCCACGAATGCCAATCGTTACCTGTATGCTTACCGAGTGAGCCTGTTAAATACGTGCCATAGAATAAGGATGGTGGCACAGCTTGTTTAACGGCATTTGCCGTATGATATTTTAAATGTGCCATTACACCACCTCCCCACAAAAACGCGATTCAATGAATGCTTGCACGTCTTCTTGACGGTAGCGAATAAGTCGACCCGACTTAACGTATGGAAGGTTATAGCGCTTAGTCGTACGCCAAACAGCAAGTGTTCCCACAGAAACACCCAAGATTTTTGATACATCATGCGATGTCATTAAAATTGAATTCATTACGAACTCCTTTGATAAGAATTATCGTGACAAACACAACGTCCGTCACTCTCATCATATTTTGTTAGAGTTCGTTAAATTCAGATAGGTAGAAAAACTAGGGCAGCTTTTTGCCCCAAAAATTCACCTAAATTCTAGAAGGGCAAATTTTTCGCTATCTTTATGTTTTTCTTTGCAAATTTTTGCAATCTCAAACAAGTCTTCAGGAATGTAAATATTGAAACTTTGATCTTTTTGCTTGCCATTAAATGCCTTTAAAAACTCTTTTAAGCACTGAATAAAAACACCATCACGATAAGCGGTTATTTCAACGCCAAAACGCGCAAGTTCTCTTGCAAGCTCAATTGCCATGAAGTCACGAATATCATTAAAGCTATAGCCAGAATTTCTACCGCTTATTCTATACTTTTCAATATTATTTAAAACCTCATCACAAACGCTTGCTAGCTTCTTGGCATGTTGAGCCGCATGGTAACTATGATTATGACACTCCTCAAAACCTATTGGCGTGGTTCTCAATAACATGAGCTCTGTTTCTTCATGTATATCACCATCTATTAAGTCATACAGCCTATTGGCCGCAGTTCGCACGCGCTTAACCTCTCTTACAAGTTCTTTATTTGTTTTTATATGCTTGGAAACTAGATATTTCTCACGAAGAATGCCGATAAAATTATTTAGATCATCTGAAAAACGCGCATCAAATGATTTATCAGTTATAGCTTCTAACTTCTCGATAAGTGCAGATAATTTCTGCTCATTAAGTTCATAAGGTTTTCTCAAGTCTCTAAGGTACATAGCTCATGCGACCTTTGCGATCATTGCAATAATGACAAAAAACATCACAACCCAATATACAGGAATAAATACTATCGATACTGCCAACAAAATAACCAAAGTCCTAACCAATGCGTTAATCTGACTTAAAAAATCAGCATAGCAGATAAATATAAATAACAGACTGGGAATACAGCGTATTATCCACCAATAGGCGAACCTTAAAATACCACCAGCGTCAGGGTGCCCCAGTATATCCATCTCTGAACCAAGCCAAGTCGCCCCGACTTGAAAAGGTAACACACAAGTAAAGACCATAAATATTATCACCGCAGTTAAATATGGCCTTTTTACATCTAACCTCTTCACAAGCTCTGATTCTTTCACTGTTCGTCTGTCCCAATAAACGCCAACATAGCATTAGTCGCCTTTTCCATTGATGCTTTAACAGGGTCATTATGCAACCTTGAATACACCTCTGTCGACTGTTGAGATTTGTGACCTAAAGATTTTCCAATGATTTGTAAACTTGAGCCTGTTATCGCCTGATAACTGCCAAATGTACGGCGTATATCATGCAATCGTATGTCCATTAAACCTATTGGAAGTTCTACGCCCCGCTCTTCAGCTTCTTTTTGAATGGCATTAAACAGCTTTAAGGTTGAATACACATAGTTATTTTGGCTTTTAATATGCGTATCAACTTCCTCTATAAGTTCGGCGAATAACTCCGTTTGCTGCCAAAGCATTATGGTTGCACGCTGCCGCACTCTATTCCATGCCTTTTTAGGGTCATTATAATAACCTTCTTTACTTGTATCACTTGGAAACACCCAAGGGCTACCATGCACGAGCTTTAAGCGCTTTTCTAATATCTTTTCTGCTTCATTTGTTAAAGGAATAACAAGCGGCTCACCATTTTTTGTATCAGGTATGCGCCAAGTCTTATTATGCCAGTCAATTTGCTCCCAACGCATTTGCAATACATTTGTTTTTCGTGCGCCAGTAAATAACGCGATTAGGAAATAGTCTTTAGCCGTTTGATTTTCTTCCATTTCTACCGCCTTCATGAATAAAGGCATTTCCATGGGCAAAATATAACGGTCTCGGCTTTTTTCTTTATACTTCTTTATGCCTTGGGTTGGGTTTTCACCATCCCATCCCCACTCAATGGCTTTGTTATACATCGCACGTAAACGCTCTAGCATACGGTTCGCTTGATATAGACCATTCTTTTCACGCAGCTTTAAATGAAGCTGTTGAATTTCGTGCTTACCAATATCCGACAAGCGGCGATTGAACCAATGTGATAAGAACTTATTGACCTCACGCTCATCATATTCCCATGACTTCTTTTCAAGCTTACTGTAGCGCTCTAAATAAAGGTCAAAAAACTCTTTAAGCGTCAATTCCTGCCGAAGCTTATTCTTTTCAACATTAGGATTTTCACCCGCCGCCAGTGCACCCTTTGCTTTAAGCGCTTCCTTACGTGCATTTTCAATGCTCATATCAGGATAAACACCAAGCGTAACGCGCACAGGCCGCCCTTGATGCTTTTTATATAACTGAAACGTCTTTTGTCCTGCGGCAGTAACGCGTACAATCAAACCACGCTCACGCTCATCTTTATAAATATAGCGCTTACCTTCTGGCGGTAAGTCTAAATCATCTAATATCTTTTTTGTGAAGTTTACTTTTTCGTTTGGGGCTACTTTAGTCATAGAGCCTCCATCAGCTTCTTAGTTGTGTTTATACTCCATTTCGTCAACGTCTTCTGCTTCAGCAGATGCTCACACCAAGATTCATATAGCAAAGAACGAAACGGCTTTTTACCAAAAGGAGCTTCGTCACATAATTGCTCCATTATATTTTTGATACGCTTTATAGGCACTTCTGCGGTCTCTAAATAGTCGCACTTATAATGCAGGACTTCATTTCGCAGACTATATAAGGCAGAGAAGTTAGAGAAAATTGAATTCCCATTATCCCACTTATCTGAAGAATTTTGCATCTCTTTAATGCGATTCCACTTATTAGATATGCTTTCACTTCTCTTAAAACCAGAAATATCACATTCTGCATCAATATCTTCCCACGCAGCCTCCATAAAAGCTTTTTGAGTTTGAAGACATTGAAGCCTTTCATTCAATTGGCTTTCCACATAGGCCGCACAGTTTGTAATTAATGCGATATTAAAAACGCGGATATCTCTATCATCACAGCACTGCTCTATTAGATGAGGATACAATTCAAAAGACCTTAAAAAGTTATCTGTTAATGGTCTCATGTGCTGAACTGCTGATTTAGGGCTATTTTTTGTCATTTTCTATCTCTGGGCTACCGCGGGGCTACTTTGGGGCTACCTTTTGGCGTAAAATTCGTTAAATTTAAAAACTGAAAATTAAACTAATAGGTCAAATTTATATAGTCAATACAATACTTTATTAAACTTCAATAAAATTGGTTAAATATATATTTTTCTCGCTCATAACCTGAAGGTCGTCAGTTCAAATCTGGCCCCCGCAACCAATAAAATCAAAGGCTTAGCACTATGTGTTAAGCCTTTTTGTTTGACGCGTTTCTACCATGTTTCTACCCATCACATTAATATTGTTGCCTAAATCAATCAATACGTTAGTATAGATACATTAAAAGAATAGGATAAAATATGCTAAAATCTTGGTCTGTTGAGAATTTCAAGTCGTTTGAAAAAGAAAACAATTTAGAGCTTGGTCCTCTAACTATATTTTGTGGAGCAAATAGCAGTGGTAAAAGCTCTATAATACAAAGCATGCTACTTATAAAACAAACCATTAACGATTCTCCTTGGGATCATGCATTAGCACTTAATGGTCCACTAGTTCAACTTGGAACATTTAACGACATCATAAACTCAAAAACCAAGCACGAAGAAGAAGAGCCTGAACTTGGCATTGGCTGGATAATAAATACTAAGCACTATAAAGACACAAAAACTCCACACAATGAAAAATTATTTGTTTTCACATACAGCGACTGGGATGAATACAAATTAAATATAAAGTTTGATTCTAATAATAAAGGTAACGATCATAACTCACACCTCATTCCTAGACTTAAAGAGATGAGTCTAGAATGCGAAAAAAACAAAAACCTTGGAGAAAGTTTTCACAGACATTCCAATATTAAAATTGAGCGCCCAAAAAGAAAACGTAGACTATCAAACACAAACACCATCGATACAAATATGGTTAATGACTATGCCTTTAAGGTCGTAGAAATAGATGAGCTTTCCAAAAAGGAAGTTCTTGAGCAAACAGGAGGAAAAGGTAGCTTCGAAAGCATAAAAACTTGGCATTTCCTACCTAACAACATCATAGTCAAATACAACAACTATAATAAGAAGTTAGAATTCAAAAAGAAATTAGTTCTTCTTAAGGATATTCCTCTAAATAGGACACGCATTGCTACAGAAGAAATGCCAAGAGAACTTAAATCAAAATTAAAAGACATTATCCACCACGCCGTAGACAGCACCCCTTCTTTCCAACATGAAGAAGTTAACATAGACAGAATCCGCACCTTTAGTGAGTGGGCAAATTTATGGGCGAAAAAACCTCCAAGATTAAGAAGAGAAATCCAAAGCCTAATAAATAACAGAGCTTCAGAAATCGAAGAAATTCTTTCGAAAACAACAGACAAAAGAAACTCTCTTGAAAGTTTCCATTACTCCACAGGGCAAGACACCACCTCATTGCATCACGGTTTTTTTAGATTTCATCTAAAATACTTAGGCCCATTAAGAAATGAACCGAAAGCAGCATACCCATTACAATCATCAACTGTACAAAATGACGTTGGCACAAAGGGAGAAAGCACTGCCGCAGTTTTAAATCACAACAACAACACACAAATCGAATATATTTCCCCATTAGCATTTGAAAAAAACGAAATAACAAAGAACATCAAACAAGGCACCTTGCAACAAGCACTGGTAGAATGGCTAAACTATTTGCAGATAGCCGAGAATGTTAAAACGGAAAATCAAGGGAAATACGGACACACTCTACAAGTAAAAATGAAAGGAACAAATATATACCACGATCTAACAAACGTTGGGGTGGGGGTAAGCCAAGTTCTACCTATTCTAGTCATGTGTCTATTAGCAAGCAGAGGAGATACATTAATATTTGAGCAGCCAGAACTACATTTAAATCCCTCGGTACAAACGAAATTAACCGACTTTTTCTTAGCCACAATATATTTACAAAAGCAATGCATAATAGAGACTCATAGCGAATACATGATTGAGCGCTTACGTTATCGCATAGCAGAAGACCAATCAGATTACTTCCTATCATCTTCAAAGCTGTATTTCTTCAAAAATGAGCAAGGAAGAACGATCAATCACAATGTTGAAATGACCAAATACGGAAGCATTACAAATTGGCCAGAAGACTTTTTTGACCAATCAATGAAAGAAACTCAAAAAATCATTTCTGCGGCAAATCAAAGAAGAAAAGCTGAGAAAGAGAACAAATAATGCATTTGCTTGTGCACAGCTCATTGTGGTCATTAGGATATTTGGATCCCAACTCCACAGTAACAGACGACATAAAGTCAGCACTTTATGCAATTGCTGACTTTATAGAACAGTTGGAAAATTACCCAACATGCTTTTGTGATGATGATATTCTTGAATTTTTTAGTCAGATACCCGATTATTACAATTTTTTGAACCAAGCAATTTCCGCTACTTCAAGCCAAGAAGAGTTCTCCACTCAAGACATGTTCAATTTTATTTTGAAAAAAATACAGAGTCATAACAATGACATATCAGATTATGTTACAACACAAGAAATTTCATATAGAGAAACACCAGACATAACCCCCAACAACACTCTAGATGGTTGGCCAGACAATATTAAAAACGGTTTACTTAAAACCCTAGCAAAAATAGCTAGAACTAAAAATAGCAAACGTATCATTCCGCTCTGCCAAGCACAGAACATAAAAAACTATAATAACATTAAATACAAAGTCTGCAGAGAATTACACAGAGACGCTTCTACAGAAGAGACTTTCTCCCCGCCAATAGAAATCACATTCAGAGAAAAGATAATAAGCAATTACAAAGACATAAACTCAGCCATAGAAGCGAAAGAAATCTGGACTAACGCTACGAACAATCAAGAACTAAAATTAGCTCTTCGAATAGCTCTACAAGATAGCACACACATTCACAAAGTTGATAGAGTGGAAATAGGAACAGATTTCCTAAACACACTAAAGAGAAACTCAGCACACGGTAGCGGCACTCATGCTGAAAATGTATTTAACAAATGTAAACAATTAATTGAAGGCACTCTAGATTATTCGGATTTTCGCACCACAAGTGCAAAAAACTCTCCGATCATAACCAGAAAATCGGACAACGCACAAGCCAGAAGAGCCCATATAACCACTGGAAACCCAGCATTAAGATTACTTTTTTGGGATAAAGGAAACGATTACATAGAGCTTGCCAATATTGGTCCCAAAAAGCAGCTAGAAATAATCTAGTTAATGGATTAGTCATACCCCGAACATCTTAATACATTATAAACCTGCTGCCGTGAGATGCCAAAACGCTTGGCTATTTCACTTTTCTTTGTACCGATCTTGGCCAATAGAACTATTTGTTGGTCGCGCTCTGTGCGGCGTTGTTTTTTGCACTTGGATTGCAGCAAAGCATATATATTGTAAGTCGTCAGAGTATTCTGGACAATCGTGTCACTAAAATAAGAGAGTATTTCTGCTCTTATTCTTGTATTTAAGCAGCGATTTTCTGCTGATACAATTGTTTTCTCAAAGTTAAAGTTTTCTGTTTAATTTTCCGGCGTTGTTCGAGGATGGTTTCTCCACGCCCAAGCCAGACATCTTCTGGCGTTAAGTTGTTCAAAGATTCATGATATCTCCTTGTGTTGTAATGGTTGATAAATTTCTCGATCTGCCGCTCTAAGTCTTCGGGCAGATAGTAATGCTCAAGCAGGATCTTATCTTTCATCGTACGATGCCAGCGCTC